>CEQV01036383.1_pt1 | contig 32640 bp, 25 predicted proteins | sample 530971 | NCBI WGS metagenome assembly CEQV01 (sample SAMEA2621173, study PRJEB7988) | marine metagenome | biome: marine biome (ENVO:00000447); feature: deep chlorophyll maximum layer (ENVO:xxxxxxxx); material: "saline water (ENVO:00002010), including plankton (ENVO:xxxxxxxx)" | depth 100 m
GGCAGTTCCGCTGCCGGTGCCGGTGCTGCCGGTGCCGGTGCCGGTGCCGCTGGTGCTGGTGCTGGCCTCGGTTCCGTTGCCAGTCTTCCCACGGCAGGTAACGCTGGAATGTCTGGCCTAAATGTGGCTAAGGGCGCTGCGAAGGGGGGCATGACTGCACCTTCTGGCACAAAAATCCAAGGTTTGCAAAAACCTGCTCCGATTACAGCAGACCCTAATCTACTAGCGGACCCGAGTACGTTTTTAGCGCCAACCCCAGAAGCAAAAACTAGTAAGCTGCGGGAGGCGCTGAAAGAGCCGGAAACTAAGCAAATGCTAAAAGATTTCGGCAAAAGCGCAGCCAAAAACACCCTGACGCAGGAGCATCACTCTCCTGAGTTAAAACTAGGGACTAAGGCCGAAGCTGCACCCACTATTGGCGATTCACCGGTTCCCGGCACGGTTAAGCATGGCGAGTTAGCAGAAGCAGCAGGGCATGGGCTTTTGCAGAAAAAAAAGCGCCAAAGAGTTTACGATTTAGTATAGGATTACATTGATGGAAGAAGGAACGACCAGCCCTGCCGCCGAAGCCGCACCCGCTACCAGTGAGGTTAGCACCAGTACGGCCGAAACGTCTGTGGAGTCTCCTGAATCAAACCCGGCATCGCCGGATAACCACACAGCACTCGGTGGCAGTTCCGCTGAAGAGAGGCTGTCTGCAACAACCCCCGACCCGCTTTCGGGTTTCGACGCATCTGTTTGGGATGGGAACATGGATGTCCTGCCTGAAATTTTGCGTGAACCTGTAGGCTTTCTGCACAAGCAGTTAGAAAGCGGCTACACCAAAAAATTCCAAGATCTAGCGGAACAGCGCAAGGCGTTTGACACCGAGCGTGCTGATCTGGAAGCCCTGAAAAAGACGCAAATTGAAATCCAAGAAGAAAGGGACTTGCTCCGTAGTATTCTAGGAGGCGCCGAAGATCCTCGTTTGGGCCAGTATACGGCCGAAAACGAACGCCTAAAAAACGAAATGGGCAGTCTTCAAAGCGAATTTGATCAATTCAAGGAATATGTTGAAGCCGAAGTTGACGCGCAAGCAGCAGAATACGCAGAGCAGTACAAGAAGAAGCACGCGCATATTTTCAAGTCAGAAAATAAGCGTGAACAGCTTGGCGGATTGCTAGATGCGGGATGGGATCCAGATGCAGCAGCTAGACTCGTAGGTCAGAACGAAAAGACTATCGAAATTGCAAATGCACTACGATCGAAGGGAACACCCTCAGAAGTAGCTGTAGAGCATGCCCTGATGAAGGCCGGCAAGCGTAAGCGAGCACCAAGGCCAGCGGCTCAGTTGACATCGGGTGCTGAGAATAGGAACAATCCGGCAAGTGTACGGGGAGCCCAGGCTCCTCGCAATCCGCGAGAAGCTAGATTAAGTGCTGCCCGCGAGGCAGTTAATTGGTCTGCCAAAAACAGGCTTACCTGATGATTGGAGAAAGTCATGCCCACAAATGCTGACGTTCTGAATTTTGCTCAGAACAAGCTAATTCCCGAATGGACTGAACAGTTCTATCAGCACCACCCAGTTCTCGATAAGATTATCCTTAAGGGTAATATCGAACGCAATACGCAGGGTGGTCCCTACCTAGAGTTCCCCGTCGTGACCAATGGTCCCGGTCAGGTGACTCGCATTGATACTGGCTCTGAAATCTACAGCTCGACTCGTCGGACTGTCGGTGCTCGTGGTCAGATCTACTGCCCACGTATGATTTACAGCTACATCATTCCCGGCAAGGACTTGGCCGAAGCATCTGGCGAGACTGCAATTGCTCGTCTGATCAAGGTCTATCCCGAAGCCGCTCTGATGGAGTTCCACGAGCAGATCGTTAAGCAGCTTGTGACCGGTGCCGGTTCTAGCGACAATGTTGACGGTTTCCTCACCCTCAATGGTGACACCACCTTCAACCCTCAGGGCTCTTCCGTTAACGGTATCCTCGACTTTGCCGCTGCAAGCGCTCAGAACGAGACAGTCCTTGGTTTGGCTAAGGAAGGTGCTACTAGCGGTGCTACTACTGGTTGGTTTAACCAGTATCAGCAGGTATCCAGCTTCGCGACCAATGGCCGTAAGCAGATGCGCCGAGTGTACTGGGATGCTTCCCTTCAGGGTAAGTCAGGTGGACCTTGCGATCTTATGATCGGAGACATCGCATCCTTCAACAACTACTACGATGATCTGGACGATCAGGTCCGTTACCAAGCTCGCTTTGATGGTGAGAAGGGTCGCGGTGTTCGTCAGGGACTTATGTTCCAGGAAGCCGAGTTCTATGTAGAGCCCGAGCTTGATACCAGCGCTTCGACCTTCACTAGTCGAAATGGTGTTATCTACTTCCTGAAGTCTGATTCTTGGCACATCTACACTCAGGGTGAAGATTCTGGAATGGAAACTCGCGGTGACTTCGCTATGCGCGGTCCTACCAAGGTTCCTGGACAGGATGCCTGGGAGTGGGAGATCGTTCTCTCCATGCAGATGTACTGTGATCGTCTTAACGCTAATGGTGTCGTTGACGGCACTGCCAACGCTTAGGAGGCTATTATGGGAGCAGCATCTCGTACCATGGGTATCAGCGTCACTGACGTTGATACTTCCGCAAAACTTCCACTAGGATTTTGCTACCACCAACCCGCTGATGATGGCAATGCCGGTGAAAAGGTCTGGATCTATGTCCAGATGACCGGAGCAGCCGCTGTAGTGGGTAGCGTACTTTCGTTCGGTGATGGCGCTACAACTTATGTTGTACAAAAGTCCCCAGCTAACACTCATGCTAGCCGAGTTGTCGGTGTCGCTCAGCACGCTATTGCCCAGAACTCTTACGGATTCATTCTCCGCAGAGGACTAGGCTCAGTGCTCGCTGATACAGGCGACCTTAGCGCAGATACGGGCCTCATCGTAGGGGATGCCGTAGGCACCGCAGATGACGCTGCCGCCGTTACCAGTGCCGTCTTCGGCATTGCTACGGCAGGTATCTCCGCTGGCGCTACCGGTAATTGTTTCATCAATTGCATGGGATAGCCGAGTGAACAAGGGAGAGATCCGTACCCGAGTTCTTGAACAGGTAGACTGGAACCCCAACCAGTCTACCGAGTTCAAGGCTAAGGTGGATCGCTTCATCAACAGGGCTTACCAGCTTTTATCGCTGGAAGCCCCGTTCTTGTTTTTTGAAGACGAGATTAAAATCGTCACAGCACCAGACGTTACACAGACAACGGGCACGTCAACTGACAGGCTATCCGTAAACTCTGGTGACGAGTACGTATTAGAGCGTACGTACGCTACATCTACCGCATCTGACCACGCCACCTGGACGACTGACGGAACCTGGGATGGGAGGATGGTAGAGGTAGAGAAGTCAGATGGAACTGTAATTCGCAGGCGAATTAGAGAAGTTTGGTCCCAAATAGTGGGCTCCGACACCGTTGACAGATTCACCATTGATCTGCCCTGGGACAACACGTCAGATACCGGTATGAAATACCGTATCTTCACGTCAGAGTATTACCTGCCGTCAGACTTGATCGACATCCGATCCGCCCACCTGTTCTCCAATACCCACTACCCACTCCAAGTCACCACTCAGTACGACATGGAACGGTACGAGTACTTGGACTATCGGGGTAACGAAACAGGGCGTCCCTACCGTATTTTCAGAGGCAAGCATTTCCAAATTGATACGCCTACGATTGCCCCCACCGCATCCCTGGACGGAGTGCACGCAGTCGGTTGGCTAGGCCCAGACCCAGCGGGCAAATTCGACTACTGCTACACCTATGTGTGGGGGAAGAGGGATTCCGAGGTAAAAAACAGCAATAATCTGTCCGAGCCTCTTTGGGAAAGCGCCCCTTCCCCAGTGTCGTCTACAGTGGAATACCCAGGCGCCTCTCCCTTTACCGTTATCAAAGTTGAGCTGCCGAACGTAGACCATATCTTGGATTACTACCGCAAGTATGACTCCTCTAGTAGCGCTATTGTGGACGCAATCCGAAAAGGCAGATCTGGGCTTAGAAAGCGTATTTACGTACGTAGGTACTCGTCTAGCCCAGTTGGTGGTGTTGGCTATACACCAAATATCGAATCATCTGAAGTGTTCCACTTGCTGGCAGAAGTAAATGGGTCCGCGCAAGTGTATGAGCACGACGGCTCAGAGATACCCGCCTACAATCACCGGCTGAAGACAACGCATGGGTACCGTTCTGTTCGATTTTGGCCTATGCCAGACGATCGTTACGAGATCGATATCCGAGCGTTGCGCAGACCAGCACCGTTGGTGCACGATCAAGACACGCCCAGACTGCACGTAGAAGCCATCGATGCGCTGATCGAGCGTATCCTTGTCATGCTATACGAAGCGCAGGGCAACCCAGAGATGGCAGGAGTTGCACGCTCCAGCTACGAAAACCTAATGACCACGATTAGCAAGCGGTATGGTAACATGCAGCGCTTGCGCCCCAAGAAGAAGGCCGCCAGAGTGCGCAGACCTGTGCGGGAGTCGCGAGTCAGATTCACGGAGAATAGTTAATGTACGGACCGCACCGATATCGCAAAGATCCTGCCCCTGATCCCAATGTCCTGTATTACCGCAAGACAAGCGAACAAGGCAAGGTGGATATTGCTGTTGTTAGAACAATGTCCGAAGACGAAAACGGGTACTGGAAGGCCATGTTCCTACGCCCTGGACAGGGCCAAGAGTTCATTAACCATAAGAACAATCCGCTAAAAGAGTGGGAACCCGTTTATGCATTGACCAAGGATAACTTGGAAAGCATTATCGAAAAGGTTGCGCAGCGTGTCGTAGAAAAGCTTAATGAGCAGGGCGCCACACACTTGGATATTGTCACGGCAGGTATGCAGGTGGTTGCCCAAGATGACCTAAACGCTGCCATCGATGTGGCGATGACCGCAACGGAAGGGCACGCCTGCCCCAAATGCGATAAGGTTTACAAGTACGAAAAGTCCTTTGAGAAGCATGTAAGTACCTGCTCCAAGTAAGGCACTGGAGTGAACAATGGGGGGCTTTGGTAAAGGTAGAGACACCACACCGCCCCTTATTCTTCGGAATGAAACCGGGCGGCTTATTACGCCGTCAGAAGTTGCCGCAAGAATAGAAAATTTTGTCGATACTCCAGAGGGCACTCTAGCCTCTGTACACGGTCCCGCGCCATTAGTGCCAAAAATAGCTACCTACGATCAGGATACTGGTGGCTATACCTATAGCTGGCCTACTCTATATGGCAGGATGCATGGTGTCTTTCACGCATATTTTGAGAGCACCGCACAAGATGTGCTGATCGTACACAGCGGCTCCAACATCGCCATCTTCCAAGGCTGGAAGCCTTCCGACCCCTGGTATGAAATTATCGGAGAGGCGTCTACGAACCCTCAAATCACCGTAGATCTAGTGGATGACCCTTCTCCGCAATTCCCTACGCAGTTTGAGCGGACCCCAAAGGGCGTTGTGATCGTACCCCAAAACGGCAGAGCCTACATTTGCAATGGGGAAGTAACAACACCCTTGGGCTACGATTCAGCTCCCGCAACCCCTCTGGGCTATGGGCCGGAAACTGTTGCAGACGCTAGCCCCAACGCCAAGGGCTACTCAATTGACAGAGCTTCAGCGGGCTACACCCTGCACAAAGATTGGGGATATGGCAGACTGGGCACCATTGTCGTACAACCTTTAGGGGTAGGAGACGGGAAATCGTACCTGCTGGAAGGAATGTACCAAGCTGCTGTGCAGTGGGTAGATATGTTTGGGAACCTGTCTCCTATTTCCCAGCGGTCCAACGGCGTACACTTTCACCAACAATCAGTGGACACGGAAGGGGACACAGCAGGCCAAGTCCAGAAACAGGTGTACTGGGGCAATCTAGCTAGAGGTAGAGAAGGGACTACTGGACGCCTACTGTTACGCACGCGCGACACTAAGAACAGCGGTACGGATGACCTGTTTGTTGTACCCGGTAACGTAGGTGCAGGTTCCTTCGGGCTGTACGCCACAATACCAGACAACTCAGCCACATCTATGCCGGATAACGTACCGGATGCTTTCCTACTGGCACGCCCATTAGAAGCCATACCAGTACCGATTTTCAAGCTATGCAGATTGGCAATGGGCCGACTGTGGATTGCCAACACGAAAGACGATCCGGCAAAAGTCATCCCCTCACTGCCTGGGCGATTTGGCACTTTTGAGGACGGCACTGAAATCTACCCAGACCCTGCCGGTGGAGAAGTAACCGGACTGTGGAACACCGGGGACGGCCTACTTGTGTTCACTGCTTCGTCTACGTTCCTGATTACGCAAAACTCAGACGGAGACGGGTTCAAAACAAGCACAGTCGATCGATTCTTCGGCTGCGTTGCACCCAGTTCTTTCGCTGATTTGCCAGACGGAAGCACTGTATGGCTAGGCCGGGAGGGCTTCTTTCAGTACAAAGACGGGGCAGTGTTTCTCCTGAGTAATGAAATCACCCATCTAGTGCAGAAAATAAACCCCGTCAGGGCCAAGCAAGCCTGTGCCGTAGTGGACCCTGTGTCGAAAGAATACCGATGCTGGGTAAACGTAGATAACTACAGCAAGATCGGTAACAACATGTGTTTCGTGTATAGCCCAATCCAAGATGGTTGGCGTAGGCGTATTCACGAGACAGTGATGTCAGTGTGCGTGACTAATGACCACAGGAAGATGCTGGTAGCAGCGGGCAAAGTCGCAGACAACAGTGGCACGGAAGACAATGGAATTTGGGTATTAGACCACGAAGTGTCTTCACATGAACCAGCAGCTCCGACTGCCACGATCGAAACTTCTTGGATCGAATGGGCAATGTCAAGTAACCGCAAGACAGCTAAGACGGTTTACTTGTGCTTCCGAGAAACTGCGAATTCTTCCGCAACGATCAAGGTGTATCGAGACTGGAGAATGGGCAGCGAAGCAATTTACACAGACACCGCGAATGCCACGCTATTTTCTCCAGAAGATATCCCACCGCAATGGGGCACTGCAAAATGGGGAGACGGCAGCGAGTGGGTCCGCAGGCGCCCTTACTGGAAACGGGTAGATATCGACATCCCGTCTTGCGAAGTTTATAAAATTGTAATTACCACAAATTCTCGCTGCGAATTTCTTGGTATGATGATTGACGAAGAGCCCAAAATGGGCGCAAGATTTAGGATGCCCTGATGGCACAATACTTCCCAAAGTACAGGGATAAAGCGGGGTATCCCGCAGACCTAGAATCGGTAAACCACAATTTTCGACAAGTAGTCAACGAGATTGAAGGAAATCTCGGAGAACACAATTGGGCTGAAAATGCGATTACCGATAAAAACGATGTCGGAGAGTCTGCTGCGATCAGAATTTACAATGTCTACCAAAAGGTAGACCACGGCATGGATTATCATACTGCGGCATCGAGCAGTCCGACCAACCATGTGCAGATCAGTAATAGCCGTGAATGGACAACCATAATCGAGAAGAAAATCACCACAGACTCATCGCTGGTCTGGGTACTGGCTTCTTTCCAGAATTTCTATATGGGCCTCAACCCCACCGAAGCTTCTTTTCAGTACTGTCTTGCCATTAACGGCAATCAAATAGCAGAAACAGCTACCGGATGTACAGACAGATCTAACGATTTGACCGGAGAAGGCATGTACACAAACGCCCACGGATTCTCGCTAGACGCTGTGGTACCTGTAGTGCCTGGGGAAAATACGTTTAGCCTCATCGCAAAGCTTGTCGCAGACGAAGACTACACAACGTTCGACTCCTCGACGAAAGCCTGCCAAATTTTCAACCGTGAACTGATCTTAGTGGAAATGCGCTGATGACTACTAATTTCTCCAATATAGAAGAGGGAGAAGCCATAACTGCGGCTTCGCTTAACGCTAAGTTTACGGGTGTTAAAGACGAGATCAATGCGCTGGATGCCAGCTCAGTACAAAGAAATGGCATGCACCATGCTCACCTTCCAAGCATGGTTACCGGCACTGGCACCCAAACGGTAGGTGCTGCTTTGCACGTCTACACAAACAACTACGAAGGTATGTCCGGTACTACCGTACTTGCATCTGGTGTACGCACAGGGACAGGCTGGGCTATTGTCCACGATGGCACAGATGAGCTTACAACTACTTTTTCGTCCAACGTAGAGCTAACCACCGATCGAGGTGTTCTGGTTCTTGCGAACATACATATATGGGACATACAAGATGCAACTGGTGGAGTGCAAAGCCACTTGTTCTATGCTGTGTTCAAAATACAAGTACGCTACGCTATTACTGGCGTTTGGATGGACATAGACAGAAGTGAGCGTTTCGTCGCAGCAGAACGCAGAACAGTAACAGGGGGCGCACAGGAAGGTCCGAAAAAAGACCTTGCCATTAGGACATTCATAACTTCCGATGACGTGGGTGCACGGACAATCGACGCAGTTAGGCTACTCGTAGCGACATCTGCTGCCGGTGTCTCCTCGGGCATCGCAGATGTAGAAGTAACCTTGTACCAGGGTAACATATCCGCCATCGGCCTATACGCAGGGGGAAGCTGATGCCTAAAATCACTGCCCTAAATACATTCGTCACAGGCACAGCCATTTCCGCAGACGATGTTGCAGATAATTTCTACAATGACGATAGCGCCATAACCAGTTTTTCTGCGGTAAACGGGTACCTGGATTCAGACAATAAAGACACTTGGGCAGTCTCAAATAGAATGATCCGTCCCAACAGCCTTGCAAAAGGCCGCATGGTAGGGACTACGGGAAACCTGGACTATGTGCCCAGTACATTCCCAGACGACAACGCAGACGATGGTGCTTACCAGCCCATACCTGGGTGTGGTATTTCGTTTTTCCTGCCCTATGCCCCGTCTGTGTGCATACTGACGTGGCAAATTACGTTTGCAGGTGGCCTAGTATACGGAGACGGGAAACAGCTTGAGCTGAAGATGTACATAGACGATGCTCTGCAGAACAGGCAGTTTAGGGTGCTACCGGAAGGGCGAGTAAGCGCGACCAGATATCTAAATAGAGACAGAATTTGGAGTGGTCACGTAACCAAGACCAACCTCACATCGGGCTGGCACACAGCACATGTGGCTTGTTTTTTGAACCAAAACACCGCCCGTATTAGAATACGGAACATGAAGTACATTTACTTCAAGTAGGAGTAGGCATGGCATACGAACTGGACGACGACTGGGGCTCGGGCCGAATCGGGCGTCGGCAGAAGAAAACTGCAAAGCGGGAAAAGCTGGCCAGCGAAGGTGCACTCGGAAGCCTAAGGCAAGCTCGGAAAGAAAAAGAAAAGCAAGTCATCTCTGCCATGCTACACCCAGATTCTGGGAAAGCAGACGAGGCAAAGATTCGGCAAGACAAAGTGGATGCTGGCGAAGCCGCATACGCCGCTTTGTCTGGGGCGATGGCTGGCTCAGACAATCCTGCAGCAGCTCTGGACCAAGGGGCTACCATTGCACAAGGCGCGGCGGCAGCTACTGCTCCACTAGCTAGGTCTGAAGAATCACAGCGGGCATTGGCAGCAAAGGCCGCTAATGATGCTGACTATTCTGCCCTGGAAGCACAGCGCGTAGCTAGGGTAGAAAGGTGGACGAATACCGGTAAGGGCGCTGTACAAGGTGGCGCAACACAAGCGTAGAGGACCGTAAAATGGCAAGACGATGGCAACGTCCGTACACTGCAAATCCGCAGTTTGAGCAAGATGTAGCAGCGCTGAAACGGCGAAAGGGACAACTACGCGCACGCCAAGTGAAGGGCGCCCTTGTGGGTGCGGCTGGCGCACCCCAGGTCTTACCGGACCCACTTACCGGTCTTACTGCTAAAGAAGCCGCTGAATACAACCAAAAAGTACTGGAAGTACAAGCAGACTTAGCTGAAATCGAGTCAGAGCTTTCAATCGAAGGCTCTACGTACGATCGGCAGATGTACAACCACTTGGTAAGGTTGCACCAAAACTATAGTCAGATGTACGTACAGGAGATCCAATCTTCTGGTGCACTTGCTGGGACCAAGATTGATGCAAGAACGCGGGCTGCTCAAGCCCAACTGGACAGTGCGCAACAAAACGCAGATCAAAACGGAATGGCAGCCCGTACCATAAAAGCTGCCGATGGTCACGTAGGCTCGCTAGTATCCGCGTACATCGGCACATATTTTACTGCGGATAGCAGTGGTCAGATGGTCCTAAATCCGACCGACGTCGTTAAAGCCCAAAATGCTTTACGCGATGACTTGTACGCTAAAATATCAAAAAGCGACCATGCCGCTCTGCATCAGCTTTTGGACTATCAGACAAAGAATTGGCGTACAGTCCTGGGCGCTGGCGGTGTGTATAAGGGCACAGTGAATGCTCTTGCTAAAAAAGCAAACGTAGACCAAGAAAGGTACGCATCTTACGATAAAAACCTAGCTGACATAAGCAGGGAATTCGCTAAGCATAGGGACGATCTCACGAGAGGAGGCTACGCAGGTAGCGCCAAGACAAAGGGCACTCTAGACGAGCTAGATGCAATCATACGTAAGAACCCAAAATCTTGGGGATATGCTGCCGGCGATCGCGGCACCAGCATAGGCGCAGCACCGAATCTCCAAGCATCCGTCACAGATAAGCAGGCTTGGTTAAACTCACTCGGTGTCGAAGCAAACGGACTCACGCTGACCATGGGCGCAGACGGTAACACCGTTACCATGGCAGATACGAAGACAGGCACTTCTGAGCAACTTACTTACGGTGAACTAGTAGGCGATGTAACTTCACCTGCAGCCGAAAGGTTTGAAAGCCCGCATTTGTCAAAAGCCGCAAGATGGGCAGAAGAACGCAGAGATTCAATTGGAGCTGGCTACAAAACAGTCGGCGCCCAGCAAGAAGAATTATTTTCTAGTGTGCCCTTTCAAAATAAAATGAGGGAAGCTGGGTTTGCTCCTGGCCAAGAATTGCGAGCGTACCAGTTCTTTAAGAGAGCCATAGGAAGAGACAATCAAGTAGCAGGGCTGCTACCCGAAGTGGCTGAAGCCGGTCAAGTATTACGCGGAGAACAAACCGCACCCCTGCAAGAAAGGGTCGGAGCCGCGAGAAAGTCTGGAATGCTAAAGAGGCTGTTCGGAGGAAAGGGCAGGCCTTCAGCCCAAATGACGCAAGGCGCATACCAACCAGACCCAAGTGTGGTGCAGCCTACCGAATCCCAAGCGGCCCCTCCCGAAGTGCGGGAAGAGGTTGGCGAACCGCCTATGCCCATGTTGGACAAAAGCACCAGAAAGGGCAACAAACCTGCGGTATCTGAAGTCCAAGACCGACTGCTCGCCCTGGGGATCAAGGGTGGCGGTGACGACGACGACTACTACACGGGCTTAGCCGGCGCTGTTACTAAATTCCAAAAAGCCAACGGACTGTCTCCCACAGGCACGATGACCGAAGAAACGTGGCGTGAGCTTAGAAAGCTTACACCCGACGTAGACCCCTTTGCCGCCGCAGCAGTGGAGAAGAGGTATCCGCCACCTCCGCATAGGAGGATTGAGAGAGAAGACTTTGAACCAGAGCATATAGAAGAAGAAGGGGTATGGCGATCCGATCCAGCACTTACTACGCAGGATTTGTTCGAAAAAACCCAAAAAGGCTTTTACGAGCGTAAAGACAACCAGAAAATGCCAAGGTGGGTTCAAAAACAATTGGAATGGACGCTGAACACGATCAAGGATTACGACGGAAAAGGTGCGGACCTAAAACCCGGTGTTTATTTCAATGAAGGATACTTAACACCGGGCATTGATGTAGGCCCAGGCGGGTACAAAGACAAAAAACCTTATAAGTATTCCGCTTACGGAGCAAGACTTTGGATAGACGAAAACGGGTACGTGTGGTACCGAGATGTTAGTCCTACGATAAGCAAACACCTGGACGATACTCCCCAGGAACGTGAAATAAGCGCACCTCGTGTGCTCCTGGGTGTCACAAAAGACGACCCGTTAGGCATACAAGATCGAATGGGCAGAGATGGCATAAAGCACACACCTGAGCAAGGGTGGCAGTGGCTAAGTGACGGCGCCGAAGCTTTTAATCCCGATCTCAATTCAAAGAAATACCCGAATATGGTGTCTGACCGCCTTGAACTCGGAGAAAGCGAAGGCTGGGTTTTCGCCCATCCCGAGTCGGGGCTATGGGATGGATTAACAGACCACCATGGTCGGGAACTATCCCTACCTGAAATGCGTGACTTTGAGTATACCGAAACCGGCTACGAACAGCGCGACCAAGAGTTCGGTGATGACGATTTTCCAGGCAGGGAAGTACAGCGGGATATTGAAGGTTCCCCAGATCCGTATGCCAGGTTGGACGAAAGTGCAGCTCCGCCTCAAAAAGTACGAGGACAAACCCGGCTAGACCAAGCCACAGCTTGGGCAGTGGCAGACGCCTATTACGATACTGGCTATAAAGAGCGGGGCGTTGAAGGCTTAGACCCGATTGTAGACCAAAACTTGGAACTTGAAGAAGACGGTGTACGCCTAGGTAACGAAGCAGCTATAGGCGTATTCATCAATCACCTTCTTACAGAACTTGCCCAGTCCACTGCAAAAAGAACGGATATGAGCAGCCGCGAGAAGAGAATCGCACTTCGCTATATTAAAGGTTTAAGTGGTTCCAACATTTCCGTAAAAGATCTGAGATCCGTGATCAGCCACCACATGGAAAGCCAAGGTGTTGACAACGACACACGGGTCAAGTCTGGGCTCTACATGGACAGAGTAGAGCAGGATATGGGAGAGCACTGGGTGGCTTCGGGACTACCGCTGAGGAGCGAAGAGGCAACTGTCAAGCGCAAGGACGACGATGACGGCAACCCGGATCTAGCGGAAAACGTGGCGGAAGTCCGAACACCTGAAACAGAAGACAAAAAGCCTGATCCAAAGAAAGATCCGTTCTTATCAAGCTTCGACGAAATAGATATAGATGACGACACAGAACTGGACAGGATGTACAGTTCGCTACTAAGGGAAGATTCGGACAAGTTAGAAGCAGAAGGTGTGCCCGGCTACTACGAACGGGATGCTATGGCCCTGCAGCCAGAAGCTGAAGACATGCAAGAACGCCGGGATGCGCAGCCAGAGAAGCGTCTTGCGCGAGCAGAGGCCAAGGCTCAATATTATGAGCGTATGCTCAGCGAATTGGAGAGCCGAAAGAAATACGAAAAGCTACGTGAGCGTGTCCGAACTCCCATGAAGATACATCCGAAAGCGGAATACGCGCTGGAAGAATTCCAAAGGCTAAAAGAAGCCGGCAACATGGAAGGCGCAATAGCTATGATGGAATCCGCGCCAGAAGATCCTGTCATGAAGGGCAAGGAAGTCCGAGCTATGCCGATCGTCTCAGGGCTCAGAGATGCCATTTCAACAGAACAAATCGGCTACCGAGGCCGTCCAGGCGCTTATGGTAAGGCATCGCAGTCTGTCATGGAGGCAAAACGAAAGGCCAGAGATTTGGCCGTAAAGAAGAGGCTAAGCGAACTGCGCAGAGGCGACAAAGAGGAAGTGAAAGAAAGGACCTGGAAAGAGCCTACAGCAGAGCCGGGCACATCCAAGGTATCGCTAAAGTCAAGTCAGAACGTACGTAGGCCTACGAAGGAAGATCTGACCGGTAGGAAGAAGGGCAGAAAAGACTTTAGAAAAAAGAAAAGACAGGCCAAGAAAGACGTAAAGGCGGCAGAAGAGCAGAAACGTATAGAAGCCATTCCCGAAAAGTTCAAGAAGAAGAAAAAGCCGACTTGGAAAATTCATGAGTGAATCCGAAGAGACGCCGGAAGGGTCGGAAATAAGGATCAAGCCACCCAGCGATGACGAGCTGCGTGACGATTCTTTTGACCCAGACGGCCCTGCGGAAAAGTACTTTAGAAAGTACGGAATGTACCCGGCCGACTTTGAGCGGTACGTACGCTTTTCGTCTACTTCTGCAGTGCAAAAGCAACAAGAAAGCACTGAATTTGACCCCAATAAATATATTGCAGATGTACAGTCAGAGTTTGCCAGATTTGCGGCGACAGATACAACTTTGGGGGGCGACTTTCAGCTCCCCACACCATCGTCAGAGAAAATAGCAGAAGAGGCTGTCCAAGTTAAGCAAGCCCAGATCGATGCCGCCAGGGAAACCCAACGGCTGGCGTCTCTGGGCCAAATGGAACTGAAAGGTACAGGATCCCTAATCCCAGAAAGCGAAGTACCCACCACTGGGCTGGGATCCCTTCCGTCTGAGCAAGATGCTGCTATTGCAGCGAAAGAGGCTGGATTAACTACAGGGCCAGATTTAGATATCATTGACGACGAGTTTGGCTTCTACTGGGAAGGAAAATACAAGCCTGCTGAAATCCCCGAGGGCTACCGCGCCCGGCGCATGAACGTATACACATACACTGTATACAAAGTACCCTCGTTCGGTGAGATAGAAATCGACGGGCGGAAAACAAGAGACTCAGAAGACTTATACGAACTCCACACACATCCCGTTGGGCCTGCCGTAGTAGTTAAATCGGACAGAATCCAAGCCCCACTTGAGATGGTGTGGGGCAAAATAATGGAAAAGGAAGTTAGAGACGAATTTGCTCGTTGGAATTCACGGGCAGATACCCTTTATGGATTTAGCGTAAAAGACGGCAATTTTGTATCCAATTTCGATCAGGTTGCAGAAGGCAACGTTACGGATACGGATGCCGCCAATTCGTTGCTTTATCAGCCAGACTACTACAAGCACCGCAAGTTTGCGGGCCTTCCCGAGAGCTATCAGATCGTCATAAAACCGGACTATTGGCGAAAAAATGAGACTAAGGCCGAGTGGGTTGTAGAGCCGTCCCCGAAAACTTGGGCCGAAATCTTACGGCCCGACGCTAGCGATGACTTGAAATGGGCAGTGGCGTTCTACAGGATCGAGCGTGAGCTAATCGACGGCGGTATGGATCCCGAAAAGGCTATTATTGAAGCGCAAAAACGCTTAGAAGAAGAAATGCTGCAAAAATCTTTTTCTGATGAAATGGAAGAGATGGAGGAGAAGCTGCTTGCCGCTGGCCACGGGAGTGTCAACAAAGACGGGGAGACGGTACTCACGGCAGATGAGCTTAGGCTAATATCTGATGCGCTGTTTACGGGGGAATCTGCTGCCGACGTAGGCATAGAAGCCTTAAAGCATGCGCCCACCCTCGACAGCCAAGAAGATCTCGATGCCCTCACAGCTAAGCTAGAAAATGCGGCATCTGAAACATTTACAGATCACCATAATAAAGCCCGCATGTACTACATCGGTACTGGAGACGTAGAAGGCCACCTGGTAGAACAGCAGCGTTTTGAGCAAACCTCTTTTTCCGATCAAGCAAAGGTAACCCAGCGGTTACTCCGAGAAGCTGCCGAGGAGGACTACAAAAAACGAAGAGCAGAGTTCCAAAGGAGACTGGACTACGGACACGCTCACGGTGAAATGTGGGCCTATAACTACAAGAGGAAGGAGCGCGCTGCGGCCTTGTGGCATATGACGGGTATAGCACCTCTTTTTGGTGGAGAGAATAAGCAAAGCCAAGCACTGCAATATGGTTCTTTGAACCCTTACGACGAGATTGAACTCGCCGAAGGCATGGTTGCTGACATCATAGGGGACAAGGTAGTCGTAAGCCGACACTGGTCTAGAGACTCCGAAGCAATGGAGCAGTGGCTAGAAAAGCAACTCCAAGAGGAGATGCAACAACAGACCCACCTCCTACGGGCAGAAGATAAGGAATGGCTGACCAAGGCATCACACCTTAGGGCAAATGCTAGAAGAGGTATTATTGACTTAGATAACGCTTCTGCCGAAATGGTAAAGGCGGCGCAGGGTGGCGCCAGTCAGACTCCAGAAGGGCAAATAGAATCCCTTATGGCGCACAAAATTGTAGACACGCACGAGCTGGACGCCTTCGTAGCAAGTAGATCCAGAGCCATGATGGTAGATCCGAACTGGGGAGATGAAGCCAAGACCCATGGTTGGCTCCACATCAATGGTCTGCCAGCCCACCGGGCAGCTTACTTCTGGCTATCCCAAGAAGGTACCGAAAAAGAAGTAAGTATTGCAACGGATCCGTTTGCAAAGGCAGGTAGCCCGAAAAAGATTGCTGAAATATCTGGCAGAGAATTTCAATACATACCTTATACCGAAGAAAAAGTAAGGTACGACAGGCGTCTAAATCGCCACGTTATGCGTGACAGAGATGGCACTGCCCGGTTGATAACCTTCAGCGGCCCAGAAGACCCTGCCTGGAAAGAGGCGTTTGAAGCAGAAGCTAGGCATGTATATGCCTACCGAGAGCAGCTACTTAAATCGGCCAGAAGCCCGAATCCCCAAGAAATGCTGGGATTCACACAAGCAATTCGCCAATTGAAAATATCGTCTAGAGATGTCAAGGAAGGCGAAGGCGGCGAAAACCAGTTGCTATCAACTGTCTACGATGCTGAGAATATTGGGCACAGCAACAGAGCACGGCTACCTGGGTGGGATGGCGTAGCCATAGGTGGCACTGCATTGCATGCCGCAAAAGAAGACATGTTTGCGTCTTCATTCCGCAGATTGACTGGAGTAGACCCCTGGCCTAGGCGGCATGAAACCTTTGTAGACAGAACTGCAACTACGCCGTTTCGTGTTGATCGAGATGTGCTGGCTGCACTGCAAACTTCAAACCCCGAACACCCTACGGCAAAGACACTTAAGTCGGTGTCTTCCTGGGTGGAAGCTTGGCACGAAGCGGAGCAGGAATATTCCAATAAGTTTCCCATGGAATCGGCTCCGTTCAGGTGGAACCGCTCCATTGCCCACTCTCCCTACATTGTGTGGCCGGTAACTACGGAGGTTTGGAACCCAGAGTTAGGAGAATACGAGCGCCTATACGTAGACCCGGAAAATGGCGGCCTAAGCGTATTCCCAATTCCGGTGGCCTACATCGGGCCAGATGGTACTGACTATATGCTTACGGCAGAAGAACGCCAGTTTGCTGCCATGGGAGCGCATACCAGGAGCAAAGAAGCCGAAAGGAGGTTCAGGGAGGGAGTAAGAGATCCCGCAGCCATGCAGCGAATGGACGCTTGGTACTCCATTAAAAACGAGACGCTCAGGATTGAGGAAAAAATAGCCACAGGCGAAATCGGACACTCTGGTGTGCAAGCTGCTATACGAGCCCAGGGCGAGATCGACATCAGATCCGCTATGCAAGCACCGTCAATAGCTCCCTGGTGGGTCATAAATTATGCTGGGGTGGAAGGGTTGCCGGAATACTACGACCCATCAGACCCAGGCTCGTATGCGCCGATGTACGAGTTTACGCCTGCGCTCATGTATAAGGAGCTGCCGCATGCACCCAACAGCTTTGGTGCTAAGCAACTAGACGCCTACAAAGACCGTCAGATGTATGTAGCCACGGAAGAAGGCGTAAAGCTAGTGTCGATGGCAGACCACCTAGGTGTAGCCGCCGAAGACAGCATAGGAGTTGCACACGCTGCGGCAATGCTTGAGCCCTACCTTGGGCTAACTAAGGTAGTCAATCAGGAAAGTCTGTACTCGACACCGGAGAGTAGGGAAGAAAAGCTTTTATCTAAGGTCAAAGCTGACGCAACGAGAAAGGTACAAGAAAGTATGTACCCCCCTCCAGGGGAAGTTCTTATCCAGTGGTTACCCAACGGCGCCATCAAGCTGGACGGTGACGATGGCCTACAAAATAGGCTAAGAAACTGGTATTACGATGCACAAGCTGCAAAATACCTGGGGACACGAGATCTCGGACCCCACTCCCACACCATCCCTGATGATAAGATAGCGGAGTTTAAAGAAGAAGCCGAAAGGCTAGCTTGGATTGACGTAACAAGAGTACTGTCGCGCAACCGGGGCATCGCGTTCTTCATCGAAGACCCAGACAGTGTTGTAGAAAACGTGATGTCGTACACGCCGGCACTTCGCCCGCTCATGGCGGCGTGGCAGTCACACAACCAAGCCTATGTACATTACCCGTCTAATCGGTCAGCGTGGCTGCAAGCAGGACTAGACCCCACTGAAATGGACTTGAGCCAAGCAGTTCACATGGGGGTAAAGCAAGTTCCGGTGCTGACCACAAAAATTGTTGATGTGGGCGATGCCAATAAAGTCTTAAAAAAACCAATTGAGCCTAATCAGCAAATAGATTCTGTCGAATTTGCTCAGATAGTGAAGCAGGTAGAAGCTGCAGGGCTCGCCATTCCGACAGGCTTAGAAACAACAAAACTGGATGAAAACGGCGAAGAGGTCTGGACATTCATCACAGTAGACCCGGAACTTTTTCACGGTGAAATTTTACCCGTAGTTGATTTTCAGAAAGAATCTTCATTCCAGTGGCTAAACAAATTGTTTCCGATGACCATTGTCGGAAACCAATCTCGCACTTTGGAATACGGCATACAGACCGACTGGTATGCGGAAGAAGTAGAGAAGCTAAAAACAGAGCTTACTCCCCTTGGCGTAGCAGTAGACATGCTGCCATTCGGGTCTACCGTATTTGGAAACGATGTAAGAGCCCACGCTGAAGCTCAATACAAGATAATCACCGGAAGCACGGGCAATGGTGCCATCGATACCATGCTCATCCAAAATGTGAACGAGGGCGCTTGGTTCAGTGAAAATATGAACCACCTGTTCCAGGAAGCTGTAAACGCAGGTACAGACCTAGAAGGTGCGGATCTTTATTCTGCGAAACGTACGGCCGGAAGAATTGGAGAGGCAGGAGGCTGGATAGTCGACATCGCAGGTCCAGACCCCTTTACCGGTGGTATAGCTATCGGAGCAAAGGTGACGAAAGGTGGTTGGCGCTTGTACCACACCGCCTTCCGGTACAAGATGGGCCGGAACATCAAACACCTTGAAGCTGCCCAACAGATCATCGATAATCCGAAAGCTTTTGGTCTAGCCGAAGACGCACCGCTAGCAGAGCGGCATGCCCATGCTGAAAAGATGTTGGGGAGTAAAAACGCAGCACTGCCCTTCATCGTGCGCGACCGAATCGGCGCACGCATGGTACAGACAGAGGGCGATCTCGTTAGGGGTATCCGACATCGAGAAGCTGAACTGGCAAAAACAACAGCTAGGAAAGAAGCTAGCACTAAAGGCATTTATGACGATGCCCCCTCGTTCAGGCTTGCTGCAGAAGATGAAGCGGCACTGCTGGGCCGCGATCTAGTAGACCAAACTTCTACACTGGCCGCTCGCCACGGCAGGAGAGTAGCCGCACTAGAAGAACTAGTGTCCAAACAAGCTGGAAAGAAAAAGCCAAAGCCAATTACCCCTGAAAAACTCCGAGCAGCACTTAAACACAAGGGCTCAGATGAGATATTCTCAGACCCCAGAATACATGAGAAGGCCGCCGCAAAACATCCTGATGATGTAGGCGCCTACCTAGACTACGGTTACGAGCTGGAAAAGGCACAAACTGCAGGGGTCCAGGCCGCCAACTTGATTGAGCATTCCGTCCTGACTCTGGGCGAAAGCGCAACTAGGCAGCTACTGGGAATGAACCCAGCTCTGGGACGAGCTGCCGCGTATGCTCCTTTCCCGATCCTAAGCGAAGCAGGCAAAGACTTAGTGCTCCAAGGGTTGGGCAATGCAAGAATCCGCATACTGATAGAATCGGGTCAAATACAACCAGTACCATACGTGACGCGCACGCTGGATAACCCTAAAACACTGCGCCTCCTCGGGCAAAAAGAACTTGGAACTTGGCGATCTGCTGACGAGCTTTTGGAATCTACCCAGCAGGCCGTGCGGGACTACGAGATTTTACTGGCCGATCCGAAAGCTAGGTTCAATGCTTGGGCGCCAGAACGGAAGCCTCTTCCCATTCCGAGTGAAACGGGGATGATGCCCCGGCGTGCCGGGGAAGCGAAGAAAGCAGCAGAAGACGCAAGGCAGGGCCAACCGCTTGTGATTAGGAGAGATCCAGATACCGGTAGATACGGAGCCCCATACGAAGCAACGCCCAACCATGGCTCATGGGAAATTGATGCGGCTTTGAATGAATTTAGAGCTACCGAAATAGAAGCACAGCATGCCCAGAAAACTTTGGAGAACTTCCAAGGAGTAGCAAAAAATAATGCTCCTTTTGCTAAGCACTATGACGACACAGTAGCTGCGGCTGAAAAAGAGTTAGACGAGCTTGAAGAAGTCTTCAACGGAATTGACAACAAATACAAAAACGAAGTCAGAGAAGCCCAACGCGCCAACGGTGTCCACGACCGTGCGTCTGCGCAGCAAGCTAAAGCCGAAGGTGTGCTGAAAGAGCTTCAAGAGCAGAGTGTTGCTAATACAAGACGAGCTGTAGAAACAGGTAGCTTGCCGACTGCAGAAATGCCGACCGGTCTTTTAAACTTGGATGAGTTCAAAGAGTTTGCACAAGGCCTGCTGATCACGCCGAAGCAAGCGGACACCCTACGACGACGCCTCAAGGCTGCGAAGAAAGACCTAGAAAAAGCCAGGGCAAAGACGCAAGCTGCAGAAGCAGAACTCAAGAAGGCCCAAGAAGCCCTGAAGCCGTATTTCGATGAATGCGCCCAACCGGGCAAGCGTGCAGATATTGCCACGCAGAAAATCATGACGGCAAGCCACAAGCTAAACCAAGACATCGGGCACGACATTGTACGAGAGTTGCCATTAACAGAGAGGAACCTGCACCGGGGTACTATCAAGTACCCAGCAAGCGTCGGAAAGTGGTACAAGGATACTGAAAAGGCCCTTAAGAGAACCGCAAGAGATGCCCGTAAAACCAATGAAGCTGTATCTAGAAAGCTAGGAACTCTTTGGAAAGGATCTCAGGAAAACCTTAAGCGCCATTTTGAGATGGTATCAAATGCTGTGTCTGACATGCTGTCGGCTGCACGGCAACAGCGTGAGCTTGAGCTGGTAGGTAACGTTTATCGGGACGTTGCAGACGAGCTTAGGCGTGGGTACGCAGCCTTAAAGGCAGTACCTGAAGGCGTAGCCAATGGCATGCGCCCTAGGGCTAGTTGGTGGTCTAAGTTTCGCCACACCCTCCAAGGGCCAGAACGTCAAGGTAGCGCATACGATTGGCTGGCCACATTTACCTCTAAAGAAGATAAGAAAACATTAGGCAGAACTGTAGATGCGCCGAGCTTGTTTTCCCAAATAGATTCAATCTACGGCAAAGCCGTACGCAGGGCAGCGACTGCACGCCCAACTGGGGCAAACAAGGGAGCCACTGTAGGCGGCATCGCTTCCGATACTTATAAGAATTTACGCAAAGCATGGAAACAGCAGGGAAAACCAAAACAATTACGCTTACAGGCCAGAGAAGTTGAAGCGTTAACGGGTCTTCCAGAAGAACTGCGTAGGGTATTTTTCGACATACACCCCGAAGCTGCCGGCCTACGGGTAGCCGATATGCTGGAAAACGTGAGGAAGGATCCAGCACTACTTCGCCTAGTTGCAGGGAAAAGCGGTGTCATTGCGCAGGGCATCAATAAAATGCAGGAATTTCTAAGGAATTTCCAAGATCCTGCGAGCGCGATAATCGGAGGGAAATTCAACGAAGACATGGTGGAAATCGTAAAAACGATCCAACACCTAGTCGACGACATGGGCAACGACCTCTATTGGCTCGGCAGAAAGGCCAGGAAAGAAGCCGGCGTAATTCCAAAAGGCGCCAAAAAGCCCACTGGAGAAAAACTTACAGCAAGTGAGCGCAAAGAGCGTGCAATAGCAGACCGCACCCGAGAGCTGTTGGAATCTTACGTCACTTGGGATGGCCTGACTGAAGCACCGATTATGCTGAAGACGGGAATGTCTGCGGCCATCCCAACATCTATGCGTGATCCGTTGTGGGATATGTTCCTGCACAACAGTCTTACAGATCCGTCTAATCTTCCGCTGAAAGTAAAACTGGAAAGGGCAGAAGCGGCAGAGATCAAGAGAAGGCGCAAGCTCGTAGCCAAACGAAACGCTGGCACCATAACGGAAAAGCAAACAGAAGAACTTCGCCTAATTCTCCGTGAGGAAGAAATTTCCAAGCAAATTGCGGGTAGAAAAAAAGCACTACGCAATATGACGGCCAAGCAGGCAGAGGAGGGTGGCAAAAAAGTAGAACGTGAAGTCGCTAAACTGGAGAAGATGAAAGGCAAAGAGCCTACTTGGAAAGAAAAGTGGCTCGATGAAAATTACGGTCCTACATGGAATTCGCCCATGGCAGAGGGCAACACATTCATCTCCTGGGCAACCCACTGGTGGCCGTCTAGCTCCCGTGCAGCCCTGACTCCTGATATTGCGGCCAGCATTACTGCTGACGCATATAAGATCCTAGAAGATACTGCAAAGCTAATGCAGAAAGGCGAATTGCCAACTTCAAAGCTTGCTTACGAGTACGCAGAAAACAGGCTTAGAAACGCCACACGAGTCAGTTCCCGTAAGACTCTTGAAGATGGCACAACCGCCGCAGCTCACGCTGACGTAGATCGGGACGTGACTAGAGCTACCGCTAGTGGTGTAATGGCCATTACGGCAGGTGCCCTTAAGCAGCATATGTGGGAGTTAACTGCAAAGCGAATACTGGGAACAGTTACTACAAAAGAAGCAGCAGCGGCCAATAAGATTTGGGATGGTGCATACGCAACGCTAAGCGAGGCGGACTTAATTGCAGGCTATGGCGTCCTTAATAAGATGGGTATGCCGGTGACCACTTCTTACTACCGGACAGCAGAAAACGCCAAACGTTACCATTACATGCACAAAGTGGCGACGGACTCAGATGGCCGCGCCCTGTTCATGCCCCAGTCCGTACTCAAAGCAGTTGAAGACAGCCTAAACGTGCAGGGCAAAGAGATTGGACGGCTGTACCAAAAATCAGCAGAAAAGGGCGCCGAGCAGCAACTCGGCGCAATGTCAACTTTCAACACGCTATGGAAACAAAGTGTCATTACCGGCACTGTCATACCCAGACCCCAGTACGTGAATACCAACCTTTGGGGAGACTGGAGCCAGATGGTCTTCGGCCATGGCTATGAGATCGGAACAAGGGTCACATTCAACACCCTGTCGGGCATACCCTGGTGGAGCGAACGCCTGGGCAAAAGCATGGATGAAGTGACCGACGCTGTGTTCAGGTCCAGAAAAGGCAAGGGACGACAAGCTCCCATGCACATCATGGCTTCTCCAAGCTCTGCTGTATTCAACACCTGGGCAAACAAGATCTGGCGCGGCGACAACGGTGTGATGAGGACTGCACACGGTGAGGTAATAAACTTTCGCCAATTGCGTAGAGAGCTGCACGAATCGGTACTTGATACGCAGGTAAACGAGGAACTACTGAATTACCTGACAGATGTCACTAAGAACGCACCGTGGCACGCTGTCGGTAGATGGTCCGATGACATTCGCTGGTTTGCCCAGCACCTGCAAACACGTATGCGCGGAAATCTGTATATGGAGCTTCGCGTGCGAAGAGGTTTCACACAGAAAGAAGCGGTGCGGGCAGTCAGGGAATCTCTGTACGACTGGAAGCACGGAATTACCAAAGCCGAAGTTGCGACACTGTGCAAGGTGATGCCATTCTGGCGGTTCTGGCGACTGGCATTCAAGCAAATGGGCAGGAGAGTTGCCGAGCCATTAACTAAGCCTAATAAAGCAATCATGGATAGCTTTACTGGTAGGACTGCCCTCAACAGAATCCGCAGCCAGCTCAACTTCAGGGATAGAATTTACGATGGCATCATAGACCCGCACGTTGAGGGTGAAATCCAATCCGAACAGCAGTGGTTGGATGAGATGGAACGCCACCTACGCCCAGACTGGATGTTAGGTAGAGCACTGATCGGGCACCAGGCTTCTCCTGACCCAGATTTCTGGGTACATTCAAGGGGCAAGCCGTACCAGTATGAGGCAATGATGCTTCCGCCTCTTACAATTACGGACATCGGCGAAATAGGTGCAAGCTGGATGTTGGGCACGGGTGCAGCGCTAGCACACCGTTACGATGGTGTTCAGCCGGATCGCCCCATGTCCCCTGGGGGCACCATGGGACGAACACCTTGGGGTACAGTTACACCCGGTGACTGGGAATCTTTCATTTTTGAGCCAGCACTCAACATGCTCTTCCCCCGTTACAAGGAATTCCTAGAAAGCTTTTTGCTGGATGCTGGAGTCGATACCGGTGGGTATGAGAAAGGCGAATACATAAACGTAAATGAAGCTGAGCATAATATAATGCAGAAGTGGGATTCAGCATTCGGCACTCAGCTTACCCAACGTGGTAAGTCGCCCCAGTTTATGATCGATGCGGGTGCAGGTGAGTACGAAGGTCGCTTCCAAATGCACAGAGGGACTTGGCTCTTTATGCAAACCATGGTGCCTTGGGTATCCGTAGAAGTTTCTGGGTTCTTAAACAATATCTACTATCAGAACCCCTATGCACCAAGATACAACGACCTAGCGGAAGCCTACCAAAAGGCAGAAGGTGACCTCGGAGTGGCCTGGAATCAAATCGGACCTCCACGAACGCCTGGTGACGCTTCGCAGAAAAGCCTCATGTCTGCAGGTTGGAGAGCACTTCAGAACTACTCAGGGTTTAAGTGGTACCCTTACGAGGCTTCTAAAGCCTTTGAAATGGGAGATGTGTGGGATCTAGATGATCGCGGCCAAGTCATACAGTACCGTGGTAGAAAAGCAGTGACCGAACTTGGCGAACTATCTGGCGAAGCAGCAAGAGGCTCACTTGCAGAAGAGAACTTAGATGCGTATCTGCCAAGCCCAGGTACCATCGTAGAGCGAACCCCAGAGCAAGAAATAGAAGCTTCCAAAGACCTACCAATACCGCGTATCTATGACGACGATGAGCTTTAATAGTCTTGACAAATCACCCTTAAAATCAGTATCTTTGCACAAGGAAAAACACTATGGGAATGAAGCTTAAACAACTGCCGCTGCAGATGGACACCGGTTACCACGGAGCTGTCCGCGCATACCCACTTGAAGACCTCAAAAGAGGGGACATCGTTTCTGTGGTGGGACGCAAGGGCGCCTACTTGCAGGTAGCCCTAGCGGACTCAACTAAGGCTAAGCACAGCATGCTGTTTATTGCAGACCATGCATCTGCTGCTGGAGACGTAGTGCGCTGTATGTCTTTCCGAGTAAGCGACCAAGAATTGCCCCCCTCCACCAAGATTGGAAGCCCAGTCTTCTTGGGCAAAAACGGAAAATTTACAACACGTACTACTGCAAAGAAGCCGCGCATCATTGGAACGGTTATTGATGATGACGGAGAGCTTCGCGCTCTCATTGCGCCCGTATACGGAGAATAGCAATGGCTAGAAGCGAACCGATTTACTACTTAGTTAGCGGCACTATCACCAACTTAGATTCCAGTGCACAAGAAGTCACCGTCCAGCTCCCCTCTGACAAGGCGGAAGCTTGGTTGCTTGTCTCCATGCATCTGATTCGCACTGGAGGCTCTTCTGCCAACTGGCAACCAAGATTGGGCAAGTCTTCTGGTTGGACGCTTAACGATATCAACGAGATCATCGACTACAGCAGCTCCGCTTTGACAACTATCCGCGATGTGTACTCAGTGCCCATTCCGTTCAAGTGTGACGCAAACGGTAGGATTTATCTGAATCCGGTCTTCGATGGCTCTTCCGATGATGACGATGCCAATTACGAATTCTGGTTCCAAAAAATTAGAGGTGGCTGATGGGCGTACGTAGTCCGAAATTCCCAGGCGGGACCAAAGGTCAGGTCGGCTCTCTCTCTGATATTGAGGTTGACGGCACTACGCTGACAGCAGATGCCAGCAACAACCGCATCGGCATTGGAACTGCAGCGCCTAAGACTCGACTGACTGTCGAAGGCGCTGTTACCATGAAGGAGCAGGCCGCTGCTGATGGAGATACCGCAGCTTATGGCCAACTCTGGGTAAAGACGGCTACGCCTAACGAGCTTTACTTTACGACTGATGCCGGTAACGACATCCAGATTACTTCTGGCACCGCTATGGCTTTCGTCGGAGATATCACTGGAGTGACGGCTGGCGTCGGGCTCTCCGGTGGAGGGACCACTGGAGCGCTAACTCTCACACTTGACCTGTCTGAGCTTAGCGATGTTACTCCTGCTAATGGGGACAAGCTTGCTACTATAGATTCAGACGGATCTACTGAACAGCTTACTACTGTTGCCTCACTTGCTACTCTCTTCGCGGGTACAGGACTCACAGCTTCTAGTTCTGTAATCGGAGTAGACGCCAGCCAGACGCAGATCACTGCTGTGGGCACGATCGGTACGGGCGTCTGGCAAGGGACCGCAATCGCTCAGGCCTATATTGCCGGGGATGCGATCAACGGCGACAAGATTGCCGACGACTCAATCAACTCCGAACACTATGTAGACGGCTCCATCGACACGGCTCATATTGCTGATGACCAAATTACTCTGGCTAAGATGGCTGGGTTGGCTCGGGGTAAGTTTATCGTCGGAGATTCTTCTGGCAATCCTTCAGCCCTGGCTGCGGGCGCAAACGGTAAGCTACTTGTCGCTGACGCAAACGGAGATCCAACATGGACAACCGTAAGCGGCGATATCGGCCTGTCCGCTGGTGCCATGACCATCCAGACCGGTGCGGTCGAGCACGCTATGCTTGCTGGCGATGCGGTAGACGGAGATAACATCGCAGATGACTCGATCAACTCCGAGCACTATGTAGATGGGTCGATTGATACCGCTCACATCGCTGACAATCAGGTGACCCTCGCAAAGATGGCGGGCCTCACTCGGGGGAGCATCATCGTTGGAAACGCCAGCGGAGATCCAGCGGCTCTGGGGATCGGGTCTAACACCTACGTCCTCAAATCAGACGGGACCGACATTGCCTGGGCAGCAGCTTCCTCGGGCGCTGCCGCTGATGACGCCAACACTATTCTTCACATGCAAGTTTTCTCGTAGGATTTAACGATGGCTACTATTTCAAAACTCTGTCTTTCTGAGTCTACTGATGGACGTGGGATCTCAGTCGCTGATAACTCGGGTACGATAACTACGATCCATACCGGCACAAGTGTCGCTGCCGACTACCACGAGATTTGGCTCTGGGCGAGTTCGCACTCAGTGGTCACAGAAACCCTGACTCTCCAGTGGGGAGGGACAACTGAGGCGGGTGATCACTTTATCACCACCATCAATCCGAATGAGACTGTTCTGATTGCACCGGGTTGGCTCCTCAAGGGCAACAGCTCTGCTTTGATCGTCAAGGCGTATACGACCACTAACAACCAAGTGAATATCACGGGCTACGTTAACCTTATTGATGCAGCATCATGAGTAGAAACACGCGAGTACCGGGTCCGATCAATCTCCAGACAACGCTCAAGCAGCGTCGGGAGCTTATCGGAAAAAGCGAATGGATCTCTATCGACATTAACGATGGGACTTGGACGGAGAATGATCCGAACAGCACGCTTGTGTCCAAGTCTACTGCGGCTGGGGGTATGACTATTTCGCTTGAGTCAGACCGAGACAGTGATGATTGGACTGTTTCCGCTCAAGATTGCGTTCGCTGGTATAAGCCGCTGACTACATCTGCCGGTAGCCTGATGAAGTGGGAAGACGAGTTCGGCGTCGAGTTCCTCGTCCAGCGAATGTCCACTACGGCAAACGACGAGAACTTTTTGGTTGCCTGCCTCTCGGATGATCCAACAGATCAAACTAATCAGGTCTGGGCTGGCGGCAAAATGGTCAACGACACGAATGGTGATATACAGCTCCGAGTCGGAGGCGACCAAGACTTGAACTTAGCCACAGGTCCTGCGGCTAATATCGGCAGCACACCCAAGTGCTACATCAACTGTATGCTTCAAATTGCAGATGACCGCAGCAGTGACGCCCTGGAGCCCATCGGTGTAACTGGCATCGTCTTAAACTCAGATAGTGACGCTTTAAGCAACATGCTTATGAATGGGCAAAACATTAGCTGGAACAACTCCAACAATGTTTATCTGGTTATTGCTGCTGGCTGGGAGGCTTCAGGAGCAAGCTCTGACTCTTCTGCCGTTTGGAAAGTCTGGTACCGAGTGACTCATAGCTTTTCTAAAATGGATCCGCCTTACGTCCCTGGCGGCGGAAAGCACCCACGTGGTGGCGTTTACGGACAACAGAGATAATGGCAGATACACAGATCGAACAAGTTTGGGCAGTCACTAATGGAATCCGCAGGGACGTTAGTGAGATTAAGATCTGCATGGCACGTCTCGATGAGCGCTCAGCAGCGAGAGAAAAATCCATGGAACTCCAGTCGCACAGATTGGACCACATGGAAAAGAAGCTCCAGAAGCTAGACATGAAAGTGGCGGCAGCGATGGGCATGGTCGCTCTTATCTCTTACGGACTTCAGCTCTTGGTGAGCGCGTGAGCTACCTACCCCCAGTCCTTCGGGCCGCAAAAGCACTAGACTACGCGGTCTTTGATGGTGATGCCGAATACGACCTGAACATCATCGGTGTGCGAAACAACGTTTCCCATCGTAAGCCGGATCTGTACCTCGATGATCTTTACGTCTTCTGGAAACAGTCAGGCATTTGGCGGTGCTTTAACGCTGCCATGACAACGACACCCGGCGAGTACTACCTTGTACATCCAATGCGCCCGTCGCAGGGTTGCGCCATCATGGCCCCTGGGCAGTATCGCGGAGCGTACAAGCGTGGGCTCCACAAGGGTAAACAAGCACTGCGTCAGGTGAAGAAGGTTAACTTCTACCGGGACAACGACCGGGATACCGAACTGGACCTGGACCCCTCGACCCTACGCAACGAGATTGCCTACTTGAATATCCATCGCGGAGGCCGAAGTGACCGAGTTGGGCGCTGGTCCGCAGGCTGCCAGGTCCTCCATTCTCCAGATATGGATTTTTTGGTAGAACTGGCAGACAAGCAAATCGCAGTAAATGGCTGGGAAAGCTTCACGTACACCCTTTTGACAGAGGATCAACTCAAATGACCGCAGCAAAGAAGAAGGCTCCCGCTAAACGAAAGTCTACTGCGAAGAAGGCAGCGAGGAAAGAAAACCGCAGGCGTAGGATCAACAACTTGAGCCTGCTGATCAAGGCAGCCTGTCGAAGAGCCGAAGTCCTGTTGTCTGATGCAAGCGGCAAAGACAAAAGAGATTGGGTTGTAGCCCTGCTGAACGCTAAGATTGACATGCCAGTCCTCAACGAAGCGCAGGAAAAAGCAGTACTTGGGCTAATGGTTGATATTGTATGTGATCTGGCACTATCACCAGCTACTGGCCTACCACCGTCCGATTATGTTAAAGCAGCACAAGAACTGGAAATCCTACTTGGAGATAAGTAATGGATAGCGATATTAGTAAGAAGCTTGTGGCTGTAGGAACCGCTGCGCTTGCGGCCTTTGTGTTTGGCGAAAGCCAAATCATGGAGATGGACGAACGCCTCCAGGCGGTAGAAGAAGTTTGCTTCCCTGCCGAAGAGGAGGCCGATAGTGCCGAGGAAGAAGCCCCCCCAGCCCTGGGCAAACCGGGTATGATGGCTCCACCCATTGAAGATCCCAATGAGCCCGAAGAAGAGGGCGACCCCGAAGAGGAGTAGAGCCGATGGACCCGTCGATGCTAATGGAACACATCGACGCTATCGGGCTTATACCTTTGCTTATTTGGCAATCTATCCGTATGGAAAAGAAGCTTGATGCTCAGGCTGAGCAGATGGCTAAGCAGCGCAAAGAGAACGATCAGCGGAACGTGGAAATGATTAAGGGTTGGGAAAAACAACTCGTGGCCCTAGTCAATAAATACGAAGAGCGCGAAGATGAAATCCGCACTCGATACGACCGCGTGATCGAAACATATAATAATGAACGCGACCGCATGTTCAGAGACATGGATCGAAAACTAGATGACGTAGTTCGATTCGCTGGAAGGCGCGACCTATAAGAAACCCCCCGACGTTATCCGTGACGCCGGGGGGCCAACAAAGCCTCTCCCTAAAAGAGGTAAAAGGGAGAGGTTTGTTTAGTTGGGGGAGGACATTCGACAAGCACGAGTGTGCCCGTTGTGGAGGAAAGACCCAATGAGCCGGTCTAGATCTCCCATCATATCGCAAGTAATGTTGACTACCGCTACAGGCTTATTATCCGGCGTCATCATCACAGCCAAGTAATCATCCTCAGAATCCAAGTCTTCCCTGACCGCTACGTAGAGTCCAGTAGCTGCCTCAATCTCACGGACACGTTTTTCCAGCATCTCTTCTAGTACAGTCTCGTCACTCATTGCCGAAATCCACCTCAACCACAAGCTCGTTATCGTCACTGGATTCAACCTCGGCGTGTGCCGATTGCATATCCACGTAAGTCCAACCCTTTCGGGCTCTACCACGAGGCTTAGAAGTAGTCATCATGATAACGTGACACGGTGCTTTTTCCAGGGCTTTCATGGTACTCGCCATAGTACCACTGTCCCACATACGGTCATCCACTATCACAACGGAATGTGCGCAATCGGACAACGCCGCACCCATCGCCGCAAGAACTCGTGCTTCTGTACTACCGGAGAGTGCATTATGGGTTGCGCCTTTTCGCCGCAATCCAATGAACAGCATATTGTTAGCTTCCGTCAGCTCAAACGTCTCCCCTGGTGGGAGATACTTGGACACAAGCTTGCAGTAATCAGCAAGAGCCAAGTTAGCCTCACGCTTCATGGCCGCAAGGGCTTCTTTCTCCTCTGCCGCCGCGGCAGAGAGAGCTTCACTTAGGACTTTTGATTCCTCTACGTACTGTATGACAAGCATGTAGATAGCATTAGAAGCTATGCGTGCCTCTAGCTCGTCCCACAAAGTAGCCGAACCGGGAAGCGCGGCAAGTTCATGTAAAAGCCCGAGGGATTTCAGTACTTCTTTGGAAGCAGGTGTTCCAAGCTTTTCTTTGTTGCGCTTCACATGAGAGAGCATCAGGGCTTTCATAAACTGCTCAAGCAGTTCGCGGTAATCTTCTTTTTCAATGCTACCGGCTGTCTCTATCTGATGGTCTACCCGGCCCAACTCGGCTCGTATTCTCCTCTTCACCGCGCCCTTGTCTTTCCAGACCTTAGCAGCATCACCGCCGACGAGTTTGTTGTAGAAGAACTCATACGCAGTATTCGCGCTGCCAGACAGCACGGAACGGAGTTCTGCGATCAAAGCAACAGACGCCCCGAGGTCGGCAGCATCGCCACTTACCAGCTTTTGCTTCCCTTGCCAGCGTACTACCCCTCCGTCTTCAAACTCCACCTGGGCAAACAAAGCTTCCGCTGAATCCGGATGCTGGAGAATGTTGAGCTGAGATGACTGCTTCACAGGATTTTTCCGCATAAGCAAGTTCGATACGTTGCCCGTTATTGCAAGCTCGACTGCCTCTGCTACAGCAGATTTGCCGCTTTCATTCGGGCCAATCAACAAGGTTTTCTGCCCAAGGTTTACTTGGTATGCCTTACCATCTGGGCTCTTAATGTTTGTAGATACTCTCATGTTGTCTCCGTTGTGTTGAATAGAGAGAGCTGCTCTGGCTCCAGCACCACGCTGAAACCATTTGCCCAATCCTCTTCATCTCGGCTTTCTATGCCGATTACTTTCTTGCAACCCACAGTCTCATCCCACAGGAATACCGGACGGTTTGTACGTACAGCTTCCCGCAAAATCGTAGCAGTGGACTTGCCGCAGCTCTTAGTAGTGGCCACGAACATGTCGTAAACCAAGCTGCCGGTGGTCACGTTCTTGCGGTTCAATACGGACAACTCCCAGTCTTCCCAAGAACCCTTCCAATGTATCTTGTGGTCTGCCCGCCCAGACGTGACCGAAATAGCTGGGCTGTTGCCAGTAGCTTTCAGGTATTTCTTTTCAAAAGAATCCCGGAGAGCCTTGGCGATGTCTTTTATTTTCATCGGCGATTCGTGAATTGAGTGCGCCAAGAATATTCTAACTCTGTTGCTCATCATGCCTCCAACCAGTTTTGGGCGATAGCTGCTTCTGCTGTGTATGAGAGCAGGGCTCCCTTACGACGACGACGGGTCATGGCCTGTTCAACCCGAACAGCCACTTCTTCTCCTATATCCTCTGGAACCTCAAACAGTAAGGAGTCGTGACATTGATTGACAAGACCTGTTCTGTTAATAAAATCGAAAGGTATAGGGGTGAAGTCTGTGAGACATGACTCAGAAGCATTACCTGGCTTTCCAGTTACCAGCTCAAGCATTGACTCGTGTACGATAGCTGCGCCCCCGGCCTGGATTGGGTGGTTCACCATCTCGTTAAGCTTTTCTTCGCCACGGAAATCCCTACGACGCCCCCAGACAGAATCCGCCACAAAACCTTGCTTGCGGTAAATGTGCCGCACACCATTCCACCAAGCTGGTATCTCTGGGTCAGCCTTCTTCAGGCCATTCATCACGTCCCGCACATCCTTGTGCGACATGTGAGCATAGATAAGTTGGCCACTATCATCCTCTACTGATATGACCTTTTCATGTACAGTCGGAACGCCAGCCGCGTATTGCCAAGCGTACCTAGTGGTCTTGGTGATTCCGCGAGTCTTCTTAAACGTACC
>CEQV01030198.1_pt1 | contig 32299 bp, 32 predicted proteins | sample 530971 | NCBI WGS metagenome assembly CEQV01 (sample SAMEA2621173, study PRJEB7988) | marine metagenome | biome: marine biome (ENVO:00000447); feature: deep chlorophyll maximum layer (ENVO:xxxxxxxx); material: "saline water (ENVO:00002010), including plankton (ENVO:xxxxxxxx)" | depth 100 m
TGACGTGAAGCGGTGCAATCAGTTTGCTCACTGGATAAGCACAGGGAGTTTTGACAAGGCCAGACACTTTTCATATCTCAGGCATAAAGGGAATGTCGCCGCCTACTGCATTCCTCGTCGCGTGCCTACTAACGTACAGACGTTTGACTGATGCTTGCGGAGTTAACAGCAGCGTTTGCTGCGCTGAAGGCCGTCAATGAAGGCATTCAAAGTCTTCGTGATGCCCACGGGCATGGCCGGGATCTTGGCAGCATTCTTGGCTCTTGGTCTGAAGCTGCAATGGCAGCTAAAGAGTGCGAGAAGGTTCAGGCCGCTGGGAAAATGTCTTATCAAGAAGCTCTTCGACTTGAGAGTGTTACCCGTCAAGTGGCCAATTACGACAGAATGCTGCATGACGTGTGCTTGCTGCAGGGCCAAGGAGATTTATACAAGTCGATCAAAAAGAGAATGGCTGAGGCCGAAGAAAATGCGGCAAAAGAAGTTGCGCGAATAAAAGCCCAGCGAAAACGACGGATTAAATTTTGGAAAGAGATTGGGCAAATATTTTCGATCATGCTGGGCATCTTTTTGATGGCAATGATTTCTCTTTGGATATTTTTTGCTTTCTTTTACGGAGCCGAATAAATGGCAAAAGAATTGGAGCCTAAATCTCAGTACGCTGAGTTTGATTTAGATGGCGATGGAGTTGTCACTGATGACGAGATCCGTCGTTCGCAAGACATGCTTGAACTGGAGATGCGGGAAGAGAAGGCTGATACTCAACGTCGCATGGCGTGGGTGGCAATGTGTTCAATGTGCGGCTTTGCTATTTTACCGCTAATGCCATTTGTTCCAGAAGCTCGCCTAGCTACGCTCGCAAGTCTTAGTGACATGTTGTTCCTTTCTCAAGCATCTGTCGTTGGTCTTTATTTCGGCGCGACGGCTTATATGGCGAAAAAATAATGTGGCAAATTTCTGGGGTTTTAGGAGCCGCACTGGTTATGGGCGGGGTTTCTTTTAAGGTTTATTACGACCGTGCAGAAGCCGAAAAAGCCTCCTTAAGAACTGAGCTTCAAGTAGCAATAAACAATCAAGCTGTCTTAGAGCGAACGATCAGTTCTCAAAACGAGGAAATCCTTGAGCGAATAGAAAAAGAAAAGCAAAACTTTCAAAGGATTAATGAGCTTTCTGACGCAGCAAGGGCAGCAGAAACTCAAGTAACTGACATGAGGAAGACTTTCGCCAAGCACAATCTGAACATGCTCTCGATAAGAAAGCCGGGTTTAATTCAAAAGGTCATCAACAAAGGAACGTCAAAGGTCAATGAAGAGCTTGCCGCTATTACTAATCCTGATCAGTTTAACTAGCTGTGCATTAGTAAGACCGGCTCCTGTTCCCGATGTAAAGCAGGTCGAGGTTATTACGATTGAAAAACCTGCCCCGGTGTACCATCCGCCGCTGCCTAATCAAATAGCACCACTTCTTGTTGAGTGGCGAGTTCTGACACCAGAGACGATGCAGGAATACTTAGATGCTCTTGAGGCTGGAAATGCGCCAGTTGATGCCTATTACGGACTAACCCCAAAAGGTTACGAAAATCTAAGTACAAACATAGCTGAAGTTAAGCGTTACATTAGACAAGCACTAAGCATCATTAAGTATTACAGAGACTTGGATAAAGATGAGTTATCGACTGAAGAAGATGTTGAAACGCCATGAAGGCGTAAAGACCCATGCCTACGAGGACCATCTTGGTCTGACTACAATTGGTGTTGGGCGGTGTCTTGCTGAGGGCTCTCTTGGTCTTAGCGAAGAAGAGATAGATTTCTTACTGGACAATGATGTCAGTCGTTGTCGTAAGGAGCTTACTTCTGAATACGAATGGTTTGATGACTTGGATGGCGTAAGGCGTGAAGCTCTTATAGATTTGTCATTCAATATTGGTCAGACAAGGCTTCGTGGGTTTGTGAAGGCATTAGGCCATATGGCTGACGGCAACTATACTGAGGCCAGTAAAGAATTTTACGACAGCAAATGGGCAACCCAAGTGGGTGATCGAGCCTTAGAAATATGCCAGATGATTGAGTCTGGCGAATATCAGGAGAGATAGCATGTCTCAGTTTCCCGGAGATATAGGCTCGGTTTATATGCGAAGGAGGCACGATCCTTTCGCCCAATACGACCCGAGGCGGGACATGACGCCCGGGGTTAATCGGTCCTTGGGCTTTCCAGATCGCATGGCTCGTCCTCCTGCCGGAAGAAGGACAGTGCCTAATATTCCGGGATACCAACGTAGTCCGGGGAAGGGCAGAGGCCCATCTGGTCCGGGGAAGGGCAGAGGCCGATCTCTTCCGGGGAAAGGTGGGGGTTCGCCTCGTCGACAGGATCTGCCCCAGTTGTTGCCCACTGCGCGTGACCTGAGTCCCATGCCGACGACCATGGATAATATTGGGAACGTGCCTCCTTCTATGGGCAACTTCAATAGCGCTCTTCAGGAAGCCCTTGAGAACGCTCGGAAGACAGGACAGCCTGTCCCAAGCGATCTTAAGGACGCAATTCAGCGGCAGCGAGCTGAGGCAGAAGCAAGGGTGCCAGCGAACTCCCCTAGAAGGAACCCGCTATATCAGGGCATGGATAAGCTGCCACCGCTTGGGCCTTCGGGTCCACAGTCACCCTTTGATCCGCGCCAACTTCAGCGTTTGCAAGAACAGCAGAGAATGCTTTCGGGACAGGGTGGACCGAGCCAGAACTACAGGGAAAATCTGTTCCGACAGCCTCCCCCTTCATTTGATCCTCGCGGCTCCGGTGCTATTGCCTCGGGAGAAGTTCAACTTCCCGGTCATCAGGGTCGAATAGGTCAGAGACCGGGCATGCCGCCGGAGATGCCCATGCCGGGTGGCAGGGGGCCAATGGCAGGGGGGAGTTACTTTGACGAAGGTGGTAATAGGGTAGATTTTGGCGGCGGTAACAGGGGTCCAGTAGCAAGTATTCCCACGCCTGTGCCTATGGACCCTCCTTACATGCCGGGTTTTCCGATGCCTATGGACCCCCCTTATATGCCGGGTTTCCCTGACCCGGGTAGGGGCAGAGGCCCATCTGGCCCGGGAAAAGGCAGGGGTCCAATAATGGGCTCCCCGGGTGGTCCGGGTGGTCCGGGGAAAGGTAGGGGACCATCTGGTCCCGGCAAAGGTAGAGGCCCAATAGGGTCTCCGGGATTTCCAAGCCCCGGTAAAGGCAGAGGTCCGTCTGGTCCCGGTAAAGGCAGAGGACCATCCATGCCCGGTAAAGGAAGGCAGAACATGCCCCAGCCGGGAGGGTATTACCCTCAGCCTCCAAGCTCTCCTTCATACCCTGATGCAGGGATTCCTCCGTTTTCAGCGCCACCTAGCTATAACGCGCCGGTAATGCCTCCGGGTTACGGGCAAATGCAAAATACCGCTGATAGGTTTGCTGGCTATGGCATTCCACAGAACATGGGCACCTTTCAGTCCCCGCATTATCAGCCATATGTTCCGCAGCAGCCCCCGGTAGATCAGCCCCCGGGTGATCAGCCCCCGGAAGATCAGCCTCCGGGCGATCAGCCCCCGGGTGGTCCGGGTGGTCCGGGTAAAGGCAGGGGTTCGTATGAGCAGCAACAGTTTGCTGGGCCTCAACAGTTTGCCAGTCAATATCAACCTGCTCAGCAGCAACCTGCTGCATATCGCGCACCCGGAAACGCCGCGTATCCTGCTCAGCAGCAACCTCCCGCTCAGCAACCTGCTTTCCTACAACCTGCTGTTCAACCCAACATAGGATTACCCGGGGGCGGGGGCTTCGGTTTTGATCCCTTTGGCGGTTACAGTGGCCTTGGTTTTTAGTAGGCGCGGTTAATGCCATTAACAAAGATACAGTTTGCCCCGGGCGTCAATAAAGAAGGGACCGAGTACACAGCCGACGCTGGGTGGTTTGATTCCGATAAGGTTCGGTTCAGGAAAGGTCGCCCTGAAAAAATAGGCGGCTGGCGAAAGTTTGCCGAAGATTCCTTCTTAGGTATTTGCCGGTCAATACATGACTGGGCTTCCTTGGAGTCAATCAAATATATTGCCTTGGGGACGAACCTTAAGTTTTATATTGCTGAGGGCAGCGGCTTCAATGACGTAACTCCGCTTCGGGCTACGACTTCGGCGGGTGACGTAACGTTTGCGGCAACAAATGGATCTTCAACAATAACTGTGACAGATACAGCGCACGGCGCTGTTGTTGATGACTTTGTCACATTTAGTGACGCTGCATCTTTGGGTGGCAATATCATTGCTGCGGTCCTGAATCAGGAATACCAGATTGCTACCGTCCCGACGACCAGCACATACACAATAGAAGCCAAGGATACGAGCGGAGATTCTGTTACCGCAAACGCTTCGGATTCTGGCAATGGTGGTTCTAGTGTAGTTGGTGCCTATCAGATCAATACAGGTCTGAATACTTTTGTCAGCGGCACTGGCTGGGGTGCTGAGCCTTGGGGCTCGGGAACTTGGGGAAGCTCAAGCTCTGTAGCTTCAGGAAATCAATTGCGCTTGTGGAGCCAAGATAACTTTGGTGAAGACCTGATCCTCAATGTTCGGGGCGGCGGCGTTTATTACTGGGACGAATCGAGCGGGACCGGAGCCAGAGCCGTCAATATTACAAGCCTCAGTGGAGCTTCAAATGTCCCAACTATTGCCCTTCAGGTAATGGTTTCGGATACAGATCAGCACGTTATAGCTTTTGGCGTTAACCCTATTGGGTCATCAACTATAGATCCCTTGTTTGTAAGATTCTCTGATCAGGAAAACGTTGCTGATTGGACTCCTACGGCAACGAACACTGCCGGGGGTGTGAGAATTAACTCGGGCTCTGAAATTATTGGGGCCGTTCAGACTAGGCAAGAGATACTTATTTGGACTGACGTAAGCCTACATTCCATGAGGTTTATTGGCGCTCCGTTTATATTTGAATTTACGCGCTTAAGCTCAGACGTATCCATGATTTCCCCGAATGCCGCCGTCAATGCTCGCGGTGTTGTCTATTTCATGGACAGAAGAAACTTCTATGTTTACAACGGTTCTGTTCAACCAGTGCCCTGTTCCGTTAAGGAGCATGTGTTTTCCAACCTGAATCAAGATCAGGCGTTTAAGGTCTTTGCTGCAGAAAATACTGACTACAACGAAGTTAGTTGGTTCTATCCTGTGGGGTCAGGAAATACAGAGATCACTAATTATGTGACGTTCAATTACGAAGAGAACTTGTGGTCTGTTGGGACGTTAGCTAGGGGCTCTTGGGTAGGCGGCACAACGAGACAATATCCTTTGGCTGCTACAGCGGTAGACGGGGGGAGCAATTACCTTTACGAGCATGAAGTCGGCTACGACGCGGACGGAGAAGCCATGACTGCATTCATTGAGTCAGGTGATCTGGAGTTGGCTGAGGGTGAGTTCTTTATGTTTATGAGCAGGATCGTTCCTGACTTTACATTTAACGGAAGCCAGACAGATGCTTCCGCAAACATAGTCATTAAGGGCAGCGACTTCCCGCTTGAGACTGAGGCCACGTTATCAACGTCAACCATAACGCCAAGCAGCACCCAATCTTATGTCAGGAACAGAGCAAGACATTCAATCGTTCGGGTGGAAAGCTCCGGGGCTGGGTATGGCTGGAGGCTTGGTGCTCTTAGATTTGATATGCGGCCTGACGGGAGACGCTGATGGCAACCAGAAGAACAATTCCTTTGCCATCGCCTTCTCAAGAGTATGCTGAAGAGAATGAGGCGGTCACCAGAAGGACGATAGAATTTACTTTTCAGACATTGGAAAATGACATAGAGCTTGCGAAGACGCAGGGCGATAAGCCCGGTTCCTTGGCAATGCGTCGATTCCAGTTTCTTTTAATGGGGGCATCAGGTGGCTGATGTAATCAAGGTTCTCGGGCAGGTCGATGTAAGCGCGACCACTATAACTACTTTGTATTCAGTCCCGGACCTTACTCAGACTACCTGCAGTTCTCTTGTTGTATGCAACAGAGGCGGATCTGGAATTACGTTCCGGGTGAGCGTACACGTTAACAATGCCTCAGCAGATGATAAGCAGTTTATTTTTTATGACGAAGACTTGGCAGCTACCACAACAAGAACCGTGGTGATTGGCTTGTGCTTGGGTCAGAAGGACGTGGTAAAAGTTTATTCAAGCGCGGCTAATGTCAGCTTTAACCTATTCGGCGTAGAGACAAGTTAGTTATGAACCAATATCCAGCAAAGCCTTTTATGGACCAGATGGCACAGCATGGACGCTATGGCGATTCAATGCTTGTGCATATGAACCCTGTAGAGGTTCAGGGAATTGCCGCCTTGTCTCCTACAGGATCTCTGACGACCAACCCGATAACGGGACAGCCTGAAGCTTTCTTACCATTCCTAGCCCCAATACTAGGCAGCATGCTTGGATCGTCTGTGTTGCCTGCAATGATTCCTGCCTTGGCCGGGAAGACAGCGTTGGCTTCTGCCATCGGGTCGGGTCTTATGACGACGGCTATGACTGGCGACATCAAGAAGGGTCTGTTGTCTGGCATTACGGGCTTTGGTCTTGGCCAAGTTTTGGGTGCTGCAGGAGACGCTCTTAATCCAGCGATAGGAGATACATCTGCGGCTCTTGACGCTGCTCAAACGGCAGCTTCTGAAGCAGGAGTAAGTGCCGCTACTGCGGGAGCAGACCTCACAGCTTTGCAGGCTACCCCTGATGTTGCTTCTGGTGCGTTGGACGCTGCTAAACAGGCAGATGCTGCGGCCCGTCTAACTCAGACGGGTGCAAACACAAGGGTTTCTACTCTAGAAAATACTTTAGGTGACTTGAGAGGACAGCAAAGCATTGGAGACCGATTCACCGCTCCCTTTAAGGAACCGGGCGCGTTTGGAAAAGCATTGGTTAAGCCCAGCTCATTAGCGGCTATTGGTGTAGGTGAAGGTCAGAAGGCTGCGTTAACTGCTCAAGAGGAATTTGAGGAGGAAGGCCGACGCTTTGAGCGAGAGCGTGAGGAAGATTATTTAAGAAACGTTGGCATCATGAATCGCTCTTTTGAGCAGCTTGAAAGGGATTACCCGGGATACAAAATTCCTCGTAAGGTGGCGGCAGGGGGCGGTGTTACCTCTATAGATCCTGCCCATTACGGAAGAAGCCTCAATGGCCTGCAAGACATGATTAAAGGTCAGTCTGTCGTAAGGATGAATAACGGTGGCGAGTTCAATCCTAACCAGAGGGGCATTAGCAGTTTGCTAAGAAACAACCCAAACGCTTCAATTAACGTAGGTGGAACGACATATCGGTATGGTGATTCGGGAATAACATCTTCTAACCCCACGGCTGAGAGTCGGGATGCGGCTGCAGGGGCAATTGATGCATCAGCAGACGGCGGTATTCTCACCCAAGGCGCTCGTGCGGTTACAGGCAATGGGGCTAATGACGCATATCAGCGAGGGGCTGATGCTGCGGCAAGACAAGCAGGCATTCGTGGCTCAGAAATAATAAGCCGGGAAGAGCTGGCCGGTTATCGCCCGGGGTTTGATGCCGAGATCTCATACTTCAGGTCACCTTCCCCGGCTGAGCCCCCTCCTTTTACCGGCGGTAATTATCCCCCGGCAGATGCAGGCGATCTTCCTCCTGAAAATGCAGGAGATGGCGCTATCGACATGGGGGGAGGCCCGGGGTTTGAGGGTATTCCAAAGACAAATGGCACAGGAACTACTGGAGGGATAACAAGTCTCCGCACTGAAGATTCCGGGGTGGGAGATTTTACTGCCGAGTCCCGAATGGATGAAACGATTGATCCCGGTTCAGATCCTGCTCTTGTGGAGAGGGCAATTCTGGACATGAACAATCCAATAACAACCCCGCCGCCTGCATCAGATCCGGCAACTGGTGGAGGAATAACAGACATTCCTACAGGGGAATTGACCCCGGAGCAGCAGGCTGAAATAAATATTTTACGCGAAATAATGGGCAGCACAGGGTCTGTGCCAGTATTCGACGGATCTTCAGGACCGGGAATGAGGGCAGGAGGTGATACTTCTGACTTCGCTATGAACGATACAATGGAGGCTAATGGTCAGTTGCTAATTGAGCGAGCAGTTATGGCGATCTCTGGCCGTCTCCCTGAAGAAGAAGCTGAAGTCGTAATTGCTAACTTTGTTGATGAGTTTGGTCCTGAAGCATTCCAGATTCTGCGGGAAAAGGTGTTGCAGGAGATAGTTCCAAACGCTCAGACTGAGGGAGAAATTGTTGGCTCCGGTGGCGGAATGGATGATCGTATCCCGGGAATGATTGGCGCAGATCAGCCGGTTGCTGTTAGCCCCGGCGAGTACATTGTTCCTGCTGACGTTGTTTCCGGTATTGGAGACGGCAGCACAGATGCTGGAGTTCAAGAGCTTGATGGGATGTTAGATCGAGTCAGGATGGAAAGGACTGGAACCATGAGGCAACCTCAGCCCATGCGTTCCGGGGGAGCAATGCCAGCATGAATGAACCAGTAAAAGCTGCTGATCTTTTACACATTAGGGACATATCAAGGGAGCCAAAAGTTAGGCCCCGCTCGGAAAGGGGAGAGCAAACTCACACAATTGCGCTTGTCCCCAGTAATTACTTAAATACCTTGTGGCCTGATGTGCGGGAGCAATTAGCTAGGGCGGTAGCAAGGTCGAATGGTAGGTGGAGTATGGAGGTTTTGTACTCTGCCATCCTGAATGGACATCAGCATCTTTGGGTTGCATTCAACAAAGACAAAGAGATTGAAGGTGTTGGGACAACAGAGCTTGTTGATTACCCACACAAGAGAATGCTCGCGATCCAGTTTTTAGGCGGCGATAATTTTAACGATTGGGTCTGGGACATTCTTGACAGATTTGATAGCTGGGCAAAGGACAATGATTGCCAAGGTATTGAGGCCACCGCCAGAATGGGTTTCTGGCAATGGCTTAAGCAAGATGATTACGACAGGGCTTATGTCGTTTATGAGAAGAGGTTTGACCAATGAGTAAAGGCGGCAGCAGCGGTCCATCAGAAGTTACTCAGATAACCACAAATCTCCCGGAATACGCTCGTCCGTATTTTGAGGACATGTTAGGTCGTACAGTCTATGAGACTACTCGGCCTTATGAAGCGTACCCGGGGCAAAGAATTGCTGACTTTACGCCCTATGAGCAGATGGGCATGCGGGGCATGTATGACATGGCCGCTGCAGGGGCACCGTCTCAATTAGGAATGGCCTCAGATATTGCGTCTCAAATAGGTTACCAAGACAGCAATATGGGGATGAACATTGCTGGTGGGTTTGATCCCCAACAGATTCGTTCAGATTATCAAGCTGGTACTTTTGATCCGGGATATGCTGCTGGAAGGTTGGGTCAGGGATACGAAGCGGATCAGCGGCAGTCTGGCTATGACCCTGCTGAGTTTGATTCAGGGTACGAAGCTGGCAGGGTTGGTCAGTCTTATCGCCCCGGGACACTTACTAGTGATCTCCGTCCCGCAGATTTTTCTATGGACTACGAGGCCCAGCAAAGAGATCCAACGTATCGGGCACGGAATTTATTTTCCCGGTATCGGGCTGGCCCCATTGATTCTGGCTACGAGGCGGGAGAATTTTCCGCCGGAACAATAGATACGCCGGGTGACTCTGAATACAAAGCTGGCACTTTTGACCCGGGATACGTTGCAAAGGATCTTGGTCAGGATTACACGGCTAAAGAGTTAGAAAGCAAGTATGCAGGTGACCTTGGCCCCGTCAAAGACTTTGAAGCTGGCACGGTTGCTGATGCTGAAACGTTAGAAAAATACATGAATCCGTACCAGCAGTTGGTTACGGATATAGAAAAGAGAGAGGCTCGTCGCCAGTCTGATATTACTGGGAGCCAAATATCTCAACAGGCAGCATCTGCTGGTGGCTTAGGTGGTTACAGAGAAGCCATCATGCAGTCGGAAAGGGAAAGAAATCTTGGTGAGCAGCTATCCGATATACAGACAAGAGGCGGTCAGGCAGCTTATCAGCAGGCCCTTCAGACGTTTGAAGCGGACAGGGCGGCTAGGCTGCAAGAATCTGACTTTGGGCTCAGCAAGGCTCAAGCTCAGGATCAGGCAAAAAGAGAGGCAGAAGGATTAAGGCAATCTGCTTTTCAGACATCTGAGCAAGCTAGGCAAGAGCAGCAGAACATGGCAATCCGGTCCTACGAGGCTGGAGAAGGTGCTCGCCAACGGGCTGCTGATTTAGGATTAAGTGCTCAGGAACAAGCAGACGCGGCTCGGCAGGCTCAAGAGCAATTCAGGCAGAGCGCAGAAGGTCAACAGCTTACAGCTCAGGTAGAGCAAGAAAGAATTGACTTGGATGCATTCAATGCTGGAGAGCAAGCAAAACAAGAAGCTGCTCGCTTAGGGTTGAACGCGCAAGAGCAGGAAGAAGCAGGGCGCAGGGCTCAGGAAGAGTTCAGGCAGGCGGCTTTCCAGCAAACTGAAGCTGGGCGACAAACGCAAGAGCAATTTCAACAATCGGCCTTTAACGCTGGAGAAGAGGCGAGGCAAGAAGCGGCAAGGCTTGGGCTTAGCGAGCAAGAGCAAGAGCAAGCTTCAAGGCAGGCCGCTGAGCAATATAAGCAATCTGCTTTCCAGATTACTGAAGAAGGGCGTCAGCAGTATCAACAGTTTGAGCAACAAAGATTCCAGATACAGGAAGATGCTCGACAGGAAGCTGCGAGGCTTGGGCTTACTGCTCAAGAGCAAGAGGATTCAGCTAACAGGGCAGCAGAAGAGTTCAGTCAAAGGCAGTTTGCCCAGAACGAAGAACTCAGACTTGCCCAGCAACGAGAAGAAACAAACGTTTATCAGGCTGCAGAAAATGCCAGACAGGAGGCTGCACGTTTAGGTCTTACTGCCCAACAACAGGAAGACAGGGCACGTCAGGCAGCAAATGAAATGCGGATGTCTGCTGATAAGTTCAATGTTAGTTCTGCTGAAACCGGAGCCCGACTTGGTCTTGCTGGCCTTAGTGCTGACCAAGCAACCAGAGACCAACAGCTTCGTGCTGCCGGAATGCTTGGCGGCTTAGGTGAGCAAGAGCAAGCAATGGCCTATGAAAGGTTGCGTAACCTGCAAGCAGCGGGGGAGATCCAGCGAGGGATGAACCAGCGTGGCATGGACATGGGTTATCAAGATTTCCTGAGACAGCAGGCATTCCCGAGAGAGCAATTGTCATTCTTCAGTAACATTCTCAGGGGTCTGCCTGTTGAGCCGGGGCAAACTAGGGCTGCATATGGCCCCACAGCAAGTCCTGCGTCTCAGGCTTTAGGTGCAGGCATAGGTGGCGTTGGCCTTTATAGGGCGCTGAGTGGGGCTGGTTAATGAATATATTTGAGCAAGAAGACCTTATAAAAGGATTGCCTGATCAGGCTTTAATGAAGGAGGCTCAGCAGCCTTCTGGGCAGCTCCCTCAGTATCTGGTCGTTTCTGAAATACAAAGACGACAAGACATGAGGAAAAGGTTTTCTGCTGAGAACCAAGAAACGCCGCAAGACACTGTTAAGGATCAAATACTTAGTGGCATAGCGGCTATGGGGGATCAACAGCCTCAACAGCAGCAGCCGCCTCAGCCGGGAGGGATGCCACCACAACCGGGAGGAATGCCGCCTCAACCCGGGGGAATGCCTCCGGGAGCTATGCCGCCTCAACCGGGAGGGATGCCCCCTATGGGGATGCCTCCGCAGCAGCCGATGCCAATGCCTCCGGGGCCGCAAGGGCCAATGCCCCCGCAAGGTATGGCCGCTGGGGGTGTTGTTCGTATGCAAAGTGGTAGGCAAGCGACCTACCCGCCCGGTGCCGTTCCTCAGTCTACGTCAATTATTGGACAAAGAATAAATAACCCCTTAAATGTCAGGCAGTATGGGCAAGGGTTTGAGGGTGACGTGGGTGAAGAAGATTCTTTTATAAAATTTGAAGACCCGAGGTATGGCGTTCGCGCAGCAGACAAAGTTCTTGGCACCTATGGTAGAGATTACGGAATCGACACAATCGAGGACGTAATATCTAGGTACGCCCCTCCTTCTGACGATAACCCGACACAAGAATACATAGACTTTGTGTCAGGTCAGGCAGGAATAGGCCCGTCAGAAGAAATTGATCTTCAAGATCCAGAGCTTAGAGCCAGACTCCTATCGCCTATGGCCATGCTGGAGTCAAGAACAGAGATCAGTCCTCAAGAGGTATTGGCTCAGATTGCTTCTTTAAGGGAAAAGTCTCCAGAGTTAAACATCAATCCCAATGCCCCGGCCTTGGCGTACACGCCCGATCCTGTTCCAGATGACAATCCGTATAAGGATGCAAGAAGGCGGGAGCAGTTAGTAAATATGGCTTCTGGTAATCGTGGTCTGCCTAATGCGGTTAAAGCTGACGCAGAAAAGGCTGACCCACAGTCAATTGTTGGAGACAGAAGTTTCAATGAGCTAATTAACTCCGTTGTTCCAGAGCTTTCAACTTCTCTTCCTCAAATAAATCTTCCTATTGAATCTGTGGATTTTGGACAAAATCAAACTGCCGCCAGTCCTACTCGCATTCCAGAGACAGTCGTTAAGGGAAAGAGAGACGTTGGAAATCTTGACGATCTTTTGAGAGAGACTTTCCCAGATTTGGCTGGCGCGGGGGCTCCAGATCAAGACGCATATGTATTTGGCCCCGAGTATTCAAACTACTCTGCGCCTTCGATTAATCCTGAAATGCAAATTATTAATCCTCCCTCAGACTTGAGGATTCAGGGGCCTAGACCACAACCGCCCCAGCAGCTTCCTGTTCCTGATATGCAGATTCCTGAAACAGTCGTTACCGGGAAGCGAGACAATAGAAGTCTTGATGAATTGCTGCGGCAGATAAACCCTGCCTTGGCAGATCAAGAGGTTAAGAGGGAAGGTCTGCCTGTAGATCCGGCGAATGTTATCGGGGAGTTTAGGGACGCAAATATACGTGAGCCGCGTCCTGCAATGAACCCAAAAAACTTAGAGCAATTTCGTTTGATTGAGCATGAGCAAGGGGGCAACCTAGCGCCATCCCTTGGGGACGATGCTAGGCAAGGTATTGAAAGTCTTATTGATAAGGTACTTCGCTATGCTGAAGAGCGACCACAAAGGGAGCCAGTGCTTATACCTGCACTCCGCAACCTTATGGATAGTAAGACGGGCAACATAACGCCGTACCTTGGGGACAAAGATACTTGGCTTCCGTCCGATGCTTCAGATCAGGCTGCAATAGAAAGTGTTGAAAAAGCCAATCAACAGGACAAGGAGCCCGTTACACAGCAGCCTCCTGCTTCGGTCGCAAAGGCGCCAAAACCTACTCCCACGAAGGAAATTGGTTCTGAGTCTAGAAATCTTGAGCCTATTGCAAGGAAGCCAAAAGGTTTGTTGGCGGGTATTAAGGAAGGCATATCCGGGATGGATGATGCAGCCGCGTTGGCTTTAATGCAGCTTGGCAAGGGCATAGCTGAGGGAGATGTAGCTGGCGGTATAGCTAAGGCAGGAGAAGCTGCCTTGAAACAAAGGCAATCTGAAAAGCTCTTAGACCTCAGAGAAAAGCTAACGTCTGCTCAGGCTGCTAGGTATGAGGCTTTGGCCAGCACCACTCCGCTGGAAATTTTAGAGGCGGTTAATGATCAGATTGCAAACTTAGATCCTAGGGCTAGGCTGGAAATTGTAGAAAAACACGGCTCAATAGATAATTACCGAGAAGTTTTAATCCGTCGATATGCTGAGGCGGCAAAAGTACCTCTTTCGGATATGGCCAGCGTAGTGACAATGTCGGGAGATCGTGGCGGTGGCGGGAATGCAGTCAAAAATTTTATGGACCTCGACCTGCAGTAACAGGCCGTGGTTACTTTTGACCAGTTAGGATAATCCTCGATGGATGTCAGGCTTCCGAATGGTGTTCTGGTTACGAATGTTCCAGATGATATTTCTCGCGATGAACTTGCGAGGGTGTCCATAAAGAACAACATTGCTTCAGCGTCAGATTTTGAAGACTTCTTTGCTGAGCAAAGGACGGTATCTGGTCAAGCGACAGAGTTTCTTAAAGGCGTCCCTAGAGGATTTGCCAACTCATTCTTAACAGCAGGCGAAGGTATCGCTGAGTTAGCTGATGCCGCGACCAACGCTGTCGGCATGGATGACCTCATTGATTCCGGTGAGGAGAATGAACTTGTAAGAGCTTCCCGAGAGGGACGCAACTTTATCAATGAACAGCTTGGATCAGATGTTGCCTACAACGATACTTGGACGACCAAGTTTGGTGAAGGCATCGGATCGTTTGCTTCGTTCTTCACTCCTGCGGGGGCCCTAAGAATTGCTGGCTTGGCCGGGAAAGTAGTCCCCAAGCTGGGTGGGATGGGTGCTACAGAGGCTGCAGTAACAGGAACTTTAGCTGTTGGCACTGGGTCTGGAGAGCAGGCACAACGAGTGCAGGCTGCAAAAGATCGAGGACTTGATGTATCTCAAGGTGAAGAGGATCTAGCAATATTAGGGGGCGCAGTTGTTGGTTTGTCAGAGCTTGCCCCTGTAAACAGGTTGCTTAGTCGAGTCTCTAAGACAGCAGATGCTCAGTTTAGGAAGAATTTATCTGACCAACTTAAGGGTGCGTTGCTGACAGGTGCGGCAGAAGGGACTCAGGAAGTTGTTGCAAGCATTGCTCAGGATGCCATTGAGCGAGGCATCTATAACGAAAACCTGCCAAGCAATGAATCTCTACTTGATGACTTTACTGTTGGTGGCGCAATAGGTACGAGTGCGGATCTGGTACTTAATGCTGTTGCTGGAAGAAGAAAGAATCTTGAAGGCGAGATAACGCTAGAGAAAGAAAGGGAGGCAAGGGCAAGAAGAAGCAAGTTAATAGAAGATTCTGCCCAGAAATTGACTGCGGCTCAGTCTGCTCAGGCTGCTCAAGCAGAGCCGAGAGTTGAGCCGGAAGTAGGTGCGCGGGTAGACCCTTCTCAGATACTCCCCCCTGATCCAGATCAGATCGGCCCTACAGGGCTTGGAGCCCCCAACAGAATAGTTCTGGCTACCGACATGGAAGGCAACTCCTTCCAAGCAGAGGAGCGTACAAAGACTCTTAGATCGAAGGGGGAGTCTAAAGAAGTTAAGTACATCCTAGCCCCGGAAGAAGATGGCACGTTTGTCGAAAAGGTATTGTCTGTTGATGGGGTTCAAAATCCTCAGTTAGACCTCTCGATTAATGAGATTCAGGCACCCCCGGAATCGTTCGTTGAGGCAAGACCTACAGACGAGACCGCTGCCTATGGTCGGCATATCGCCAGAACGATGGGCGATAACTTTGACTTTGAACCCGGTAGCTTTTCTGTAAAGCAAGAGGGTCTTGATAGAAACGGGATGCCTCAGTTCAGGGTAGTTGATTCCAAGGGAGACAACTACGGAACAAATCTTCCCTCTTATGAGGAGGCAGTAAAGCTCGCCGGGGTTCTAAACGACGAGATCATAGACAGGAATATTATCAATGGATTGGTAACAATTCTGGATATTTCTGATCAGTCCCTGTCTCCAGAAGCCACCAGAACAATGATGCTCTATGGTTTCAGGGCGCTTCATCCAGATGAAAACACATACACCATAGCTGAAGTTAACAGTGCGGCAGGTACGACAATTGCTGAGGGGTTCAGCGAAAACAATTATGACGCCAATGGTAAAAGCGTCTTAAAAGAGATGATTGCTCTGGGCACGTCTCCCCGCAAAATGACTGCTGCCCAGAGGATAAATGCTAAGCGTCTTCAGCAAGGTCTACCAGAGACAACAACGTTTACTGTTCAAGAGGCTAAGTCAGTTCTTGGAAAGAACTTCGGAAAGCTTGCTGACAAACCCAGCGAGATTGAAACAGAGACGTACACAACAAGGAAGCTCAAGAAGGGCAGAAACAAAGGTAACTTTGTAGTTGTTAGTTCTTCTGGAGAGGTTATCAATTCAAGGCCAGCAACTGCGCTAGAAAAGCAGCAGGCAAGAGAAGCTGGCAAAAGGGCTCCCTCTAAGATCAAGTTGGTAACTATGGGCGAGGCCCGTAAGTATGCCAACGTTCTCAATAAGAACAAAGACATTGGCCTTGTTGACGAGTCTGTTTTTTCAGAAAAAGAAGTAAACATTTCTCTAGTTCAAAGCCTGCTGAGAAGCAAGAATATTTCGTCTCCAATAGGTTCTCCTGAAGTCAGGACTCTGGCCGAACTATTTACTGGCGTCTCGGCAAAGGGCAGGAAAAAGATTTCAGATTTTTCTCCTGCTGAGCTTAAGGTTTTCTATCAAAAGCTGAGGTCTCTTCCGAGGTTTGACTCTCCTACAAACCTTGTAGATCTCAAACTAAAGCCTTATTCCAGAGCGCAGTTCCAGCAGGGCGTTGAGTCGGCCAAGATTTCCCCAGCCGAGGGATCAATAAAAGATTACATTGCCTCTGAAGTAGGGATAGATACTTCCACAGAGCGGGGGCAAAGGAAGCTTGACGCATTGATGTCTGACTTAGAGAGTCAGGGATCATTCAGGAAAGACGAACAGATTCAGGAGGAGGTCGAGACTCCTGTACTTGCCCTGCCCGGGCCAGATGATTTTCAGGTAAAGCTTCAAGCTGCTGCTGAAGCGGCTATGGATAAGGTTGGCCTGAAAGATGTCGGCGTAAATATTGGACGCGCATTAAATAATGCTCTCAGGAACGCTGAAGGGGAGATTGTCTACGGAGTTAGAAGGAGGCTTCCGGGGGATGACCCGGACTCAACCATCTTTTTGGGTGGCGACAGCGATATTGTTGTAGAGACATCTCCTGATCAGTCAGTAGAGGGATTCTATTCTCCGTATGTTGGTCAAATATTTGCAGCGATAGATCGTCTTCCTGCAGGCATGACGCCTGAGCAGCAGCAAGATTATTTGATCGGCATTATTAATCATGAACAGATCCATGCAATGCGAGAGCTTGATCTGTTTACTGATAAAGAGTGGAAGCTTTTGTCGGGAATCGTTGCCAAGCGAAAGAACAGCAACGGAGTCACCTATTTAGATCAAGCTCGCAAAGACTACAGTGGGAGTCTTCCCTCTGTTCAGATCGAAGAGGCCGTTGCTGAATTAACCAAAGACGCCAGAAAAGATTCCTCAGTTGTATCGGGCAAACCAAAGAATCTGCTGAACAGAATATCTGATTTCTTTGAGAGGCTTCGTAATTTCCTTCGGCTTAATGGCTTCCAGAGCTTTAGTGGAATCGTTGAAAGTATTGAGTCAGGTGAGATTGGTGGCCGTGAGCGCGGAGAGACAACTTCTACGACTGTTTACGCTCCTACACCTACCTCTACAGCGACTCGGACGACCCGTACCGGAGTAATAAGAACGTTCAGGGATGCAGAGCAAGAGGCCGAGTTAAGAGAAAGGATTCAGGGGGCTGCTGCCCGTGGTCCGTCCGGCGCTCAGCCAGACTTTTATGATCCCAACCGGCAGGCTCAAGATGATGAGCAAGAGACTGCGGTAGCTGATAAGGCAAGTGTAAGGGAAATAAAGACTAGAGTTCCTCTTCCTGAAGAACCTGCTCCTGTCCTTCCCATTGGGCCTGTTGAACAGGCTCTTATTGATTTGCTTTCTAAACATAGCTCTCCAACATCTAATCAACTAGGAAAGATTTCGGGTGCCCCTGCTCCCCGAACAAAGAAAACCCGTAGCGGGAGACGCTTAAAGAATAAGTTAGATGCGGATGTAAGGCCGACATCTATGTCCGAGCTACGAAAAATGGCGAGGATCGGTTTAGAAAGCAGCAATAACCTTAAGTGGTACGATGATTTTGGGAAGGGGATTCTGAGTATTGTCGGTGACGCCAATATGGCAGAAGCGTCTGTGATATTTGGAATCACATCTCAGCAAAATTCTCCAGAACAAAACCTTGCCGAAACGCTGCACATCATGGCAGTAGCAAGAGCCTTCAACCCGGTAAAACAAAAAAATGAATTTATATCTGCCTTGCGTAATGGAAGGAGGCCGGGTGGAAGCAAGCTGAAAATCAGTGGCGATCAAATAAATAGGATCGTCAGACTGTACAACGAAGGGTTTGCTGATGCTGGATTAAAGACATCCACTTATATGCAGATGATTCAAGACAGAGCGGCCAATATATTTAATCCTTTCAGCGTTCAAGACGTACACATGGCTAGGGTCTTTGGGTTCAAAAGAAAGAAGGTTGACCCTAAGACCGGCAACGTAGTTGATGACTCTAAAATTCCTACGGATACAAATTATCGTTACGCTCAGTTCTTAACGAGTAAGCTTGCTGAGGAATTTGACTTAACTCCAAATCAAATGCAGGCAGCTTTGTGGTTTTATGCCAAGAAAAATCTTAGCCCAAAGAAAGGTGGAAGCCCGGGAACATGGGAGTCTTCAAGAAGCAAATCTCAACCAGAGATAGAACAGCTTTTGAGCTTAGAGAAGGCTGGATACCTCACGAAAGACAGGCCGCTTACTGAACCCCTTCTAAGTCCGGTCAAGGCTGCAAACAAGATTGCAACAAAGTCAGTAGCGTTTTCAAATACTTTGCAGAATGAAGATTTGTTAGAAGTTGCTAGGTTGCGTGCGCCTAAATCGGTGTTCTCAGCAAATCCCGGTAACAAAAGAGGTTATGGGTTTCCGAATGAGACAGAGCTTGCGGATGTCATTGAGTTTAATCGTGATGCAGTTGATGTCATCACAGATGATGACGGGCAGATTCCATTTATCCGAGAGCTTGGTTTGCCGCATGAGATTCAAGTTGGGTTTGGTACTTATGAGGGGTTGGAACCAAATATCACCGTTCGCTTAATTGGTGGCACTCCTCGGCAAGCATCCTTCGTTTCTAATATTTTAGGCGATGCCTTATTGCAAGACGCCGCAATCATGGCAACTCCTGCTTTTGGATCAGGGTCGCAGGTCGGTGTTGCCTTTCAAAAAGAAGATGGCAGCAATTTTGAAGTAGAAGATTTGGCGATAATTTCTGAGGCAGTAAACCCAGAAAAAGATGAGTACGGTCTAAACTTTACTCAGGTCACGCCAGATGTAATTGCCTTTATAGACGGCAGAGTCTACGATGAAAAGATAACATACAACGAAAAGCAAATGCTTCCTGAGTTTATTGAGTCTCTCAGGAGTAAGATTCCAGAAAGTATTGGCCTCAACATGGGGGCTTTCTACCAAGAGGGTGATTATTTTGAGTCGAAAGACTACAAGAGAAATATTAAGCAGATTGGGAGTGAAGGAACTGTCCCCGGATCATCCGATATACTCGGCAGGCTCGATGATACGCTTTACAAACCGTTCTGGGACCACTACACAGCGACAGTCAAAAGGTTCGGATTCGATCCGAAAGAAAAAGAAAGACCCCGACCCGACCTAGATCAAGAAGGCAGAGAAGTAAAGATAGAACCTGTTGGCGATGAATACTCTTTACTTGCCAACAGATTCTCTATCAGCGCCTCTCAGGCTAACTACGCAGTAGAGCAGAATGAGTTATCTGCGCTTGATGCCTCATCAGGCACCATGCCCAGATATAGTTTTACTGCTGCACCAGAATCTCAGTACGTTGCTCAAAATCCCGATCAATCTGACTACGCAGACCCGGTCCCCCTTGATAGGTATTCAAGGGCAAATACTCCCGACCTAGATCCTGAAGAGCAGTCTTTAATATCCGGCATCGTTACGTCTCCCCCAGAGAATGAGACGCCGGGGCAGACGTATATGTCTGTTACGGGTGACAGCAAGCTTAGTTATTTCCTTGGCAAAGCTAAGCAAGGATTTATAAACAGGTACGCTCGTCTTGAAAAACTGAATCAAGTTCCTCAGCTTCGTGGAAATCTTGCAGACACTAGTAGTATTGCTGCCGCCCTGATGGCAGACAGGTCTAAAGGAATCCTCGCCTCGGCAATTAAGTCTGGAGCTATTAGCTATGAAGGGGGCGTAACCAAGGTTCAAGAATTTGTGCATAACGGCAAGTCGTATCGTGGCTTGCTTGAGGTTATGGCACCCCTATTTGATAACCAATACGGTAAATCTCTTGAAGAGATAGCTCAGGCATATGCAATCTCTATGCGTGCCGAAAGGCTTCGGGCGAAAGGGATACGCACTCCGGTAGAAGAAGGTGACTTAGATCAGATCAATGAGATCGTTGATCGCTACGTTAATCCTGAGACTGGGGAATCAATAGTTAAAGAATGGTATTCCGCTTGGCAGGCATACAACAACAACACGATTGAGTTCCTGAGAAACACAGGCGTGTTGGATGAGCAGACCGCAGAAGATTGGCGGGATATGTCTGACTATGTGCCGTTCTATAAGCAGGCAGAAGGGCAAGAGTTAGGCGGGAGATACCCTAAAATATTTTCTGGCCTTACAGCAGCCGCAGAGTTCAAGGAGTTAACAGGCGGCGAGAAAGCGATCAACGTTCCTCTCATGGAGGCAATAACCAGAAACCTCTCAATGGCTATTGAGATGGGCATGAAGAATGTTGCCCAGCAAAGAATAACCAGAGACATGGTGAAGCTTGGCCTCGCCAGAGAAGCGCCTCGCGGCAGATCTGGATTGCCGACAGTTAAGTTCCGAGTTGATGGAAAGACTCTGGAATACATTATTGCTGACCCGCTGGTTTATGAGTCAATGCAGGCGCTATCGGATGGTGACCTGACCCAGACGATGATTAAGTATCTGGGTATGCCAGCTAATCTGTTGCGAGAAACTGTGACAAGAGACCCCGGCTTCATGTTAGTCAACATGCTTCGGGATACGTTGTCGGCTTGGACAACATCTGGATCAAGCTTTACTCCAGTCGTAGATACCCTAAAGGGTTTTGCTGACGGCATGGATGAGCTTGAAAGGTTTGGAGTTGTTGGTGGATACGACTTCACTAATGACCCAAAGGATGTGGTTAAGTTCTCGGAGAGAGAAGCCGCGAAGAAAGGCATTAAGATGAATGCCGATGGTGGTAGCGCGGCAATATTCAAGCCTTTTACTGCTATCTGGGACGCTCTTGGTAACGCCACAACTAGGTCGGATGCTGCCACAAGGAATGCTGTATACGAGGATGTCCTTGCCAGAACAGGGAACGAGGCTGAGGCTGCGTTTCAGGCATTAGAAGTAATTAACTTCTCAAGGCGTGGGACTAACCCGCTCATGCGGGTTATTACTGCTGCGATTCCTTTCTTAAATGCCAGAATGCAGGGTCTTGATTTGTTCTACCGTGCCTACACTGGCAACTATACGGCGAACAAGGCTCTCAGTAAGAGCCAAGCTATGCAGTCTGCAGTAGTAAGAAGCAGCATGCTTGCGGCCCTGACTGGCTTTTACTATATGCTGGTCAGTGATGACGAGCAGTACAAGAACCAGTCGGATGAAGTCAAAGACCTAAACTTTATTATTCCCACGGCATCAGGAACGCCGGTCAAGCTGCCAATCCCGTTTGAAGTGGGGCTCTTGTTTAAGACGCTGCCAGAAAGAATCCTAGATGCCACTGTTGGGGACACATCTACAAGGGAGGCAAGGGAGAGCGCCCAAAGAGCTATATTGAATACGTTTGAAGTGAACCCCTTGGGGATTCAGGCGTTTGCTCCTTTAATAGAGGCGTCACTGAATCATAACTTCTACACAGGTAGAGACATTGTTCCTTATTACGTTGATCAAAATACTGTCGCAGGACTACAGTCTAATTTGGGGACATCTGAGGTCGCGAAGTTCGTAGGCAATGAGCTAAACATTAGCCCCATGAAAGTTGACCATGTCATGTATGGTTATCTTGGAACCATTGGGGCCTACGTTCTTGATGCCGTAGATCATGTTATGAAATCTAGTTTGGCTACTGGAACCAAAGAGTCAGTTCTGCCTGCTAAGAAGATCACTGAGTATCCAGTAATTAAGAGGTTCTTTGCACAAGAGTTTGGCTCTGGCCTGCAAGAGGATTTTTACAGGGTTAACCGAGAGGTTAATAAGATTGTTGGATCTATCAACAAGCTGAGTAGAGAGGGACGGCTTGATGAATTGGAGGCTATGATCAAAGCCAAAGGTCACCTGTATGACCTAAATAAAGATACCAACTACATTGCGAACCAGTTGTCGAAGCTTAGGAAATACAGGAAATCAATTGAGTCTGCTGACCTTGATGCCGAAACAAAAAGAGAACTGCTTGATCAGGTCAGGGAAGAAACAAACTACATCTTGGAAGTTGTTCCTGAGTTAAAACGTCAGGCAGATTTGCCTGCGTTTGGTGGCAGGCTCATGGAGAGGATAAGCCTCTAGCTAATAACTATTAGATCTTCAGAGATTAGCTGGCTCCAAGTCCTTTCAAGTCCTCGCATCTGACAGCGCAAGAGTTCTGCCTTGGGTAAATCAGTGTTCATTCTGCCGTCGATGACATCGTGGCAAGTTGAGCATGCATAGACGGCAAAGTAGTCTGGACTCTTGATAGCCATTCCCTTCGCCAGACTTGGTAGGTGAGCCAGCACCGTGGTCTCTGGGTTGTTGTTGCAGTATGGGTGAATCTGCAGGGCGCACATCTTCCCCTTTGCAGACCTCCTAATCCTCGTCATATAGGTCCGCTACAACTTGATTGAACTGGCGAAACTCCGCAACAAACTCATCGAATGATTTTGTCGCTTTGTTGAGAGCTTCTTTCAGTTCATCAAGCTCTCTGCTATCAATGATGACTAACGTTTTGTCGTCCATTATTCAAGCCAGTCGCCGCGTTCATAAGTTTCCCAGAGGATGCACTTCTTTCCCCACTGCGTTTTACCTCGCAGCCCACTGTCCTGAATCCTCTTCTGATTGCATAGCTCAGTGATCCGTGGACGAATGCTGATGAATGGTCGGTCGAGAATGTTGGCAACATCGTCGGCGCTCAGCGGTGATGCTGCCTCGTCAATCACCTGAAACGCCTGCTCTCGGAGGGAGAGCTTGCCCTTCTTGTCAGATATTGCAGCCTCAATGCTGGTGTCCCGGTTTTGGAAACCTATTCCGTCGTCGGTGTATCCCATGTCACTTTACCCTCCAGACCCGTATGCCATACGGCCTACCCTTCGGCCAGCGTCGAGTTGATATACCAAATTCATCTTTGGATAGCCTTTGAGCAAGCCTGTAGTAGGCGACGGAGGAGAACATGCTGTTCTGCCTCTTAACCATTGGCATCTCTTCGGTCGCTTCAACAAAGAAACTGTCACCGATTTCCATCTCACCCCACGGATAGGTGGTAGATAGGTTTACGGTCCTGCTTGGCATGGGCACGTCTTTTTCTATTTTCACTTTGCCTTCCTCTTTTTCTTCCATGGTTTCGACAGCCAAGTCTGTAGCTGCGCTGCCGCAAACATCTCGGGGTCTCCCGATTTTTTTTTCAGCTTCGGCTGACACTCTCTGCACGCTTTTGTTCGGATCTTGATCAGCTTCCCGCACACGCAGGCTTTCATTTTCATCGCCCCATCCCTCAAAAATCTCCATCCATTTCTGGAATGCGTCATTCCCCGTCATTCGGTTCGGGGATTGCAAACCCCATCTCTGCGGCTGTGATGATGAGTGTATCTATAAGTTCAGAGTACTTCTCTCGATTGGCCTCGCTGGACCGTTTAATAGGTCGCCGCTTAAAACCAAACTTCGTGTTGATTTCCTCGCTGCCATACGCACGGCAGAGCAACTCCTCGTGCATTTCGTCAGGAGTTAGGCCGCACCATTTCGCAAACTCATTGACCCACTTTCGGTAATAATTTTCTTGTTGCCGTGATCGAGATCGCTTCACCTTGTCCACGGTCAGCTTCACGCCGAGTTCAGCACTCTTCAACAAATGCTTAACTTCATCCGTCCGTGAGCTGTCGACTTTATCCAAGAGCCTGATCAAGTCGATGACCTGATCGTGGCTCAAGGTGTGAATGGTGAATCTCAAATCCAATCGCTGCTGTCCTTTCGGGACTGCTTGGGACCGGGCGCTTTGCGTGGACCAGTGTAAACCTCGTGCCGCATGTAGAGGTATGGTGTGCCGTCCCTCTTCGATGTGCCCTTCCAGCCAGACAAATCAATTTGTAGCAACGGCTCCCGATTGCCCTCAGTGTCGCGCTCATGGATCTCAATCAGGCCGCGAAGCTCATCGGTTGACAAGACCAGTCGCCCAACAAAGTCCGGGTGATTGTCTGCACTCTTCCTCTCATTGTTGTTCAGATAAAAAGCTTCACCTGTTTCAACGTTTTCTCTGCTCATTTACCTTCCTCTTGCTTGGTTGCACGAATTGATTTGAGTTCTTCGACGTATGCGTCGTAGACATTGGGGTACAGTTCTTTGATCTTGTCGAGATTAGCCTTGTTCTCGACATGCAGGCTCTTGAGTCCTTCAAGCGGTGTCAGCTTGGCGATGTTGATAACCAGTTCGCACACGTCAGTGCAAAACTTTTCATCCCATTCGCCGTCGCCTTCGACCATGTTGGCTAGACTTTTCTCAAAGTCCTGAAAGATCCCTTGCTGCAGAGCTTGAGTCTTCTCCTCCACGGGCTTGGGTTTGGCTTTGGCTTTTTGCTTAGGCTCATCGTCCTCGGGGAGATCCTCACCTGCATATATATAGTGGCCCAACCCAAACATTGCCATACACTTGGTGAGGCACCGCATCCGTGTGTTGGCGACTTGTGTCGCTGAAGGGTTTTCCACTGGTGCATTCTTGTAGCCACTCATAACGGCTAACCACATGCTGCGCTCAAGCTCTCCTATATTGATCGTGCAATGTGTAATAACGGTGTCATCTGATAGCACCTCGTTGTCGCCAAACGAGTACGTCGCCTCCGGGTACTCGCGCATGAGCGTTGCCCACGCCCACGCCCACGACAGGTAGGTCAGACCGTTCTTTTTTTCTGTGTGTTCGTTGACGTTGATTGCTGACAACGTCGTCCACACTTCTCCATATGTTGTCATGTTCACTCCAAAGGATTCTTGGTGAAGTGTCGAAAATCATTGCGCCACTGTCTGACGGGCGCGCCCTCGACCGAAAGATGTCGCTCTAGCAACTGCAAGATTTCGATTGGTTCAAGTTGCTCGATTAAATGTCGGGGCAGCGACGTGATTAGTCTGTCGTTGCCCCACGAGAAAACCACCTGATCGTTTTCAAATCTTGCCTTGAGGTTGGGTATCTCGCTCATTTGCCAGATACCCAGCATCTTTACAGCAAAAGTTGGATCTTCAATCATGCCGTCCTCTTGACGAGGAGCACGCCGTCTTTCGTATTAGACATCGCGTCTTTTTTTGGATTAGCTTTCTTCCACTGATAAAAGTAAGTGCGGTCGTTGATAGCAATGATCGCGACTTGATTGACCTCCATCTTGTCCAGCGTCCGCATGACCTCAGCGCGACGGCTACGTCGCTGGAAAAACTCTTCATCTACTCCCGCGATCTTGGACTTCACTTGGTACAACATGCTTTTCAAGTCTGCACTTTTTTTCTTAGCCATTGTTGGCCTCCTTCCATTGTGAGCACCACCTATTCACACGACACCAGTTCTGCGTGCAGCGGGTGCTCTCACCCACACGCTTTTCGACAAAGTGCGCTTCTCCTAATCTTTCGGCGTGATCCTGTGCCTCCTCCTCGACATTGTGGACCTTGATTGCCCTGACTCTGTTCTTCTTTTTCACGGCGTAGGTTGTCGCTTTTTCCCAGCGCTCCTCTGAACTGCAGTCGGGAAGCACGCCGCCCGTCTCATGCTCATAGTCCGCTGCCTGATGGAGTTGCACGCGCTCCTCGACGTACCTGTCTTGCTCGGCATCAGACCACATGGGAATGTCGATCACTTGAATCGGGGAGTCAGGGTAGTCGCCGCCATCCTGCGCCCTGCGGCGAGCCCAATCACGTAGCACAGCAATGATTCTTAGCTGTTTTACGTTCAATGCCTTAGCTTGTCTCACCAACCATGCATAGCAGTTCAACTGCTTGTGCCATTCCGACTTATCGAATATCACCGACCACGCCGACGTGACCTTGTAATCGCTGACAATCACCCCACCCTCGACCATTTCTTGCAGGTCGATTGCGCCAGAGATTCGCCAGCCGTTCACTTCCGCAAACAGTCGCTCCTCGCTGATGGTTTCAGCGCGGCCTTCGGCGGCTCTCTCAAACATCTGGTGCACGGACGTTCCCATCCGAGACCAAATCAAATCAGAGACATCTTGTTCAATGTCATCGTCATGCCGTCTCTGCAACAATGACACGCGAGGACTGTCTATCAACTGCGTGACAGACAAGAGACTGTCGCCCTTGGTGTAGTCGTTGTATGACAATGCATCCGCGACAACGCTAGGCAGGTTATGGTTGTTCGTAAGCCTCACAGTCGGTAAATTCTGAATCCTTGACGACCGTTTTCCTCGCGCTTGTGCAACGTAAATCTTTTGTCGCTCCCGCCCTTTTTCATGCGAGACAAACGCTGCCTCAGAGCAGCCATCCGGCGCTGGGTATGGTCCTCGTCATTGGTGCCCACAAAGAATGACTGAGTTGGTTCCAGACGCTCGATGGCCTCGATTATCTCTGGGCGCGTCTCTTCCCGCTCCCGCATCTCGGGGAGCGGAATGTTCTCGATAACAATAGGTTCCTGTTCGGTCGTCATACTGGAGCCGTCCTTCCTCTTCAAGTTTGATGATGTGCTGTCCCGTCTTGCTCATAGCGTTTGGGTCAGTTGTGAGTTAGAATGTCGAATATACCGCAAGGGTTGACCGATGACAAGCATACACTTCACCATATTCGGTGAACCGGCTAGTAAGAGCAATAGTCGGAAGATTGTGACGATCAAGGGGCGTCCCGCCGTCATAAAAAGTAAGAAGGCCCGTGAGTATGTCGCGTCTTTTGCGAAGCAGTGCCCTCAGTTCGCAGACGACCTGCTGTTTGAAGACGACGTTGAGGTTCGCGCAAAGATTTACTACGCATCGAGGCGACCGGACCTAGATGAATCCGTTATTCTCGATTGCATGCAGGGATATGTGTACAAGAACGACAGACAGGTGAAAAGGAAAATTATTGAATGGGGACTGGATCGGGAGAACCCACGGGCAGAGATCGTGGTGCGCTTGCTGGAACCATCGGTGGACGAGTCCTGAAGCAGGCCCTGCTAGACGTGTGCAGTCAGAGCCAATCTGAGCGTCTTTCTGCGTTGATGTACTTCACGCAGTATGGTCATGAGGGTTTTTGCATCGACGCTGAGATCGATCCAGAGGAGCTGTTCGGCAAGGTGATGAATGCCTGCCGATGGAACGAAGGCGGGGAGAGGAAGAAGGCAATCAAAAAGATTTTAAAAGACTTAGAAGTCTACTAAGACTTAGGAGTCTCTTAATATTAATAAATAAGAGATCACTAAGTTAAGGAGACTACTAAGTCTCATTGTAACCATAGGAGAAGTGTGCAGTGCAAGATGTGCTAGACGATTTTTTGCAATCAATCACGCAGGAGGGGCGCTACATCTGCCCAGTCTGCACCCCGGGCAGGCAGAAGAAACACCAAACCGAGAGGACGCTGGCGGTGTCGTTCACTCCAGATGGAGGCACCATCTTCAAGTGCCACCACTGTGACATAGGTGGTCGAGCGAGCGACAAGAAGCCGACAATCATTGAACAGCCGCGCAAGGTCACCGCTATCTCGGTTCCAAAGACATCGGATCTTGGGTTGATTGGCGAATACCTAACGTCGAGGGGGATTGATGAGTCGCGAGTTGAGGGCTACGAGATCGTCACGGGCAAGAGATATTTCAATGGGCGCGGCGAGACACCAGCGGGGGAGGTTCCTGCCATAGGGTTCGTCTACGGGGACAGGGAAGCGGTCAAGTGGCGACCACTGAACACCAGCGACAAGAGATTCACGCAGGATGGCGCGGCCAGAATCTTATGGAACATTGAGCATGCGCGGAGGTCTGAGCCAGAAACGCTCGTAATCACAGAGGGGGAGGTCGACGCACTGTCTGTAGCGTCATCTATCATTGATGATCAAATAGTTGTAGTGTCTGTTCCGAACGGCGCTCCACAAAAGGTGTCGAACAAGAGGCTTGATCCGTCTGAAGACGGTAAGTTCGCTTACATCTGGGACGCCAAGGATGTCATTAAAAAGGTAAAGAGAATTGTCCTTGCCGTTGATCGCGATGAGGCAGGGGAAGCCCTGAGAGAGGAGCTTGCCAGACGGATAGGTCGAGCCAAATGTTACTCGGTTGAGTACTTAGATGGGTGTAAGGATTCCAATGATGTCTTGCAGAAGCATGGTGCTGAAGCAGTCGCGAGGATTATTGCGACGGCTACGCCAATGCCCTTGGAAGGCGTCTACTCTGCGGAGGATTACATGAGCGAAGTCGCACACCTTTACGACAACGGAGTGGTCGGCGGTCTGTCCACTGGGATTGCCCCGGTGGATGACCTGTTCACTATCGTCCCGGGTCAGCTATCAGTGGTCACTGGTGTCCCCGGTTCTGGAAAGTCTGAGTTCATTGACCAGATCATGGTGAACCTAGCCCGTCAGCATGACTGGAAGTTTGCCGTTGCTTCCTTTGAGAATCCTCCTCCACTTCACATCGCTAAGCTGGCTGAGAAAATTGTTGGCGCACCGTTTTTCGCTGGCTCATCGGGACGCATGAGCAGGGAGGACGCCGACAACGCGCTGGCCTATATACATAAGCACTGGATGTTCTTGGAACAACGAAGCGGCGAGTTGGTCACGATTGACTCGATACTCGACCGTGCCCAGCAAGCGGTCATGCGGATGGGTGTCAGGGGTCTGGTCATCGACCCATATAACTACATTGCCCAGCAAACAGCCGCTGACAACGAACACCAATCAATCAACGAACTGTTAACCCGACTGGTGGCCTTCGCTCGGGCGAACGACGTTCACATCTGGTTCATCGCGCACCCATCGAAGATGCCGACTGATCAGGCTGGAACGACTGCAGTGCCAAAGGGCATGAACATCTCGGGCTCGGCAAGCTTTTTTGCCAAGGCGGACCTTGGTGTCACCGTCCACCAAAATAAAAACAGAGAGGTCGAGATCCATTGCTGGAAGGTTCGCTTCAAGTGGGTTGGGTCGGTCGGCAAGTGCACTCTCGACTACGACGTTTTGTCCGGCAGGTACAGCGCCCACGTACACAAGCCATTGGTTGTGCCCACGAGTTTGGCACCAGTCAAGGCGCATCACGAAACGGATGACGATTGGCTGTAGCCACTAGATGTAGTGGGTCAAGGGGGCAGAGGGGCACTAGATGTAGCCCCCTACCCCCATCTATAAGTGCTCTAAGTGCCCTAAGTTGGGCACTGGAATTTAACCCCCCCTAGTTTTTTTCCATCCCATAAGTAAGTGACCACTAACCATGCTACCTATGGGGTGTCCCATATCTAAAGGGCTGGCGAGAGAAAAAGGGGGTGTGATAGAAAAGGGCAGAAAAATTTTGGAGTTGGTCCCGCCAACGACGCGGACGGGTGCGCGTGACCAAGAGCTTGGCTCTTGTGTCGAGGCAGGAATTAGGAGAGGTGGCCCCTGCCTCGCAGGGATGCGCGGGGTGGAGGCAGGGGCCGGAAGGCGAGGGTGTGCAGTCCCTCGTGAAAGGGATTCTGCACAAAGGGAAAGGGTGGTGCAAGTGCCGCAGTGCCCTGCTCTCGTTCAAACCCAATGGAGCTTGGGTGCCAACCAAAGAGCAAGGCTTAACCGGGACGCGGCCTACCGTCTAGGAGGGTTGGCTTTTTTAGTCTAACACTGTGGTGATCGAGACTCGTAGTCTGGCCAGTGCCCGGAGCAAACCATGTCCCGATACTGATCAGCGACTGCGACTTCAGCCTCATGGTCCAAAGTGCTGGCGATCAGGATGAGGATTACTAGTAGCCCCAGACCGATCCGTCTTAACCATTGAGCGTTCAATGTAATTCTCCCTCTGCGTTGCCGTCCACCTCATCGAGGAAGTCGGCGTACTTTGATGCAGCCTCCACACAGAGAAATGAAGCCCGGCCAATGTTGTCGACTTGGTTGGCCGCGAGGAATGCCACGAGCACGAACACGATCTCCTCGTCTTCGGCATTTTTCGGCATGATCTTTTGAATTTTTCTGAACCATTTTTCGTTGAGCAATGTTTTCATTTTATTGATCCTTATTGTCCCGTAGGACGAGGTCGGTTTTTAGGATGCCAATTTCGGCGTTACCGGGTGCACAATCCTGCACCCATGTGCGGGTCTTGCCTTTGTTGGGGCCTGACTTGAGTGGCTTTGCGAAGTGTCGCCAATGCCCTGCTCGGAAGTGCTTACGCACCGTGCCGGGTGCCCGGGCAGTTGATTCGCCGCGAGGATCAGGCTCCGGGCTAAGGTCGCGCTCGATCACAACGTGTTCAAACTTTGGATACTTGTGCCCGTGAACAGGCTTAATCTTCCGCTCGGATGAGGGCTTCAGTCCCCGGTAGGTGGTGGTCTTCGCCGTGCGGCTGTTAATCATCTCCCACCAACTGAGAAACATATCCACGAGACTAGGGAGCAATTTTCCTGCGTCATCTAAGGGATTGCCTAGCCACGCTGAAATGTAGGTCGGCTCGATGTCATCTGTGATTTTGAAGTGCACCTCGACTGGTAGCGGCCAAATGTCTGGCGACTGATACACGTAGTAGTTGACGGAGATGAATTGCTCATCGGGCTCGACGCTCAGTTCTGGATAGCCTTCTTCGACAGTCCGATACTCCGCGAACATCAAGACCGTGGTTTCGCCATTCTCGCTGTGGAGGGTGGTGCTGATCGTGACCCACGGAAATGGCAAGCGCAGCGGCGTGGTTGGGATCGTGCTTGGGTCTCTATCCCAGCAATGATCTTTCGACAGGCTTGGAGTTGTGTACTTCATCCCGCTTCGGACGGCGCAGGCAACAGCGTCTTCAGTCTGAAAGCTCATCCACTTGATTGCCTCAGATTCGGCATGGCCTCTGTCTCGATGTGAAACAAACTTCATGTGAACCCAATAGTCTGTGATGCTTTTAAGCATCCGGCCAAAGGGCGTTGCGTCATCCACAATGATTGTTTCGATGTCGCCATCGCTGGCAGTGATGGCCTTGATCTCAAACTCTGCCATCTTCGCGATCTGGTCATGCAGTCTCATCAGCGAATGGAACTCTCGCCCCAGACCGACATCTTTTTTCCTGCTCATTTTGAACCTCCTAGTTGGTTGGATTCCACGGAACCCACCGTAGCGGTGGGTTTTCGCCCGGTTTCCCTCCGGGTCTCGTCAGCGTGGTTCATGCTTCGATGATTTGAAAATCAAAGATCTCCCGAATCTTTTGAACTGCCTCCAAGCACTCGCTGTAGCTGCCTTGAATGTCTGACTCAAACCATTCTGAGTGCAAGTAGTCCCGCTCGCGAAGGTTAACGACGTAATACATATTTGATGCTCCATATTTATGGGGGGGTTGCCCCCCCAGTAAGTGATAGAAAAGTTTTCTGCAAGGCTTTGGGAAAATCTATCAGTCGACGTGAATGATCTCCCCGAACTGCTCGCACCCGTAAAAATACGGATCGCTGAGATTGGTAACCCAAAACACAGGATAATCCGGTGTCTCAAAGTCCCTTCCTCCTGCGGGATCATTGGGGCCGACCCAACCCTCGCCGTCTGTAAAGTAGATCAGCGCATGCAGGTCGATCTCTTCCGCATCAACCCAGTTGAACACTGGGGTGAAGGACGTGCCGCCGCCACCGTAGAACGCAATCTCGACATCCTCGCCGCGCTCGTACTCTTGAGTGTGCTGCACCGAGTCGTCGCAATAGACAACATGCGTTTTAATCGGATCGATCTCCGCAACAATGTCGTTGATGTGAGAAGCGTAGACGGCTAACTCATCATCGGTGAGTGACATAGATGTATCCACGGCAACGACCAGCACGCCGTTAGGCTCCTGCTGAGAGTCCGGCAGGATCAGACCCTGATGAATCAGGCGTCGATCTGGCGTCGAGTAGCATTCCTCGCCGGGCACGGTATCGTGCAAGGCACCGGCCAGAATCTCATGCCAAGGCTGCGGGTCACGGCGTTGTGCGTCGAGAACGTTGCGTAACCATCCTCCGCTGCCATGACCCTGATGCTTGTCATGTTGGCGCTGGACCTGTGCTGCCTGTTGATTGAGCGAATCAATCTCGACCTGCTCGATGATCTGCTCGTCCTCGCTGAGCGCATTGCCGTCATCGTTGACTCCGTCGAGGACTTCACCCCAACCACCTGAGCCGCTCGGCGTATCACCGGAACCATTGTTCGGCTCGCCATCGGGATCGCCTGAACCGTCGACTGGATACCCTCCGGGATACCCTCCGGG
>CEQV01006487.1_pt1 | contig 32047 bp, 28 predicted proteins | sample 530971 | NCBI WGS metagenome assembly CEQV01 (sample SAMEA2621173, study PRJEB7988) | marine metagenome | biome: marine biome (ENVO:00000447); feature: deep chlorophyll maximum layer (ENVO:xxxxxxxx); material: "saline water (ENVO:00002010), including plankton (ENVO:xxxxxxxx)" | depth 100 m
CCAGAGGTCGATTGGGTCAACGGTGAGGATGCGAGGATCGCCGCCGCTGAGTCAGAACAGTGGACCCGGGACAACGATCCAGACGAGCGCTACCATGAGACGAACGACGCGATGGACAGGCTCTCCGATAGCCTGCAGTGATTCCAGACCATTGGGGGCGGGTGAAGGCTCGCCCCTTCTGGCCTGCAATCAGGCAGGATCAAACCCGGAGTAAGACAATGCAACCTACATTCACCCTTTTTCACGCTGATCACGGTATCACTAAGAAGCAACTGGCCTTCATTCAGGACATGGTAGCCGGACCTCAGACGAACGACGGCTTCTTTATCCAGCAGGTGGTGATCCCCCAGGAGCTTGGGACTGTACCCTGTGGCCTTCACGGCCCTGTAATGGGAGACAAGCCAGTGACCGGCGAAGAGGTAACACTTGAGGCACGAGGGGATCGCCCATGGAAAGACCGTCTTGTACGTCGTGACCCTCGTCAAGTGAGCTACGTTCAAGTCATTGGTATTCGCGACGGTAGCAGCTTTCAACTGTTCACCATCTACGGGGGGCCGGTCGCACCTCAAAACCCTAACGACCCGTCGAATAAAGACATTGAAGGGTCAATAACGTTTTGGTCAGAGCATGCCTTGAGCATGTAGGCAGGGTGGGATTAGGCCCTGTGCGTCCATCACCCTATCGGGTGGTGGGGTTCCCAACTAAGGAGTACGACATGCGGCTCAGAAATAAGCTCAGAGAGAACACGCCCGAACTATCCCAGGTCTTTTGCCCCAGGTGCGGAAGGCCCTTGATGTTCAAGGATCAAGCCCTCAATGCCCTGTCACGTCGTGACAATAAGACCTACATCTGCACTAGCTGCGGAACGAGTGAAGCGGTGAAGGACTATGCCGGTCTGGAAGATGACCTCATGCACTGGAGCTACCCAAGCGAGGGGATCAAGAAGCTTCTGAGAAAGGACCCCCGGTACAAGGCCGCTCTACTGGAGGAGTTAGAGACAGCCCAGGACAATGAGTCATGGTCTTTCATTCACAATCAAGTGGCCGACTATAGAGAGTACAAAGAAGAGCGCGAGACCCTTGAGAAGGAGATTGCCAAGTGTGATTAGAGCCACACTCAGCTAGCTCACAGAAGAGCCCTCACCTACCCGTGGGGGCTTTCTTTGTTTTGATCTATGGTGGCTGTCTTAGTAGAGGCTTAGCTCGGAGACCGATAGTGCGAAAAGACACGCTGTGACAGTGTGAAAAGACACGCTCGACAGCAGAGGATCACCCAATACTAAGCCCATGACTTTAGTGTGGAGAGAGCCAGTTCACCGGGGGGGGTGCCATATAGTATGTGCCCGTACTTGCTCGGTAGGGTAAGCTTGGTCAGAGGCAGGTTGCTGATGGGTGAAGTCAGAAGAGATGAGTTGAACTCGATAGATGAGGTGGAGATATCTGTCGATGCATCAAAGGTCTATGACATAGCGCTATCAGCATTGGTGTCTCTCATTACTTTAGAGCTTGAGCTACTCGAAGAGAGAGGCTTTAGGAATGTAGTACTGGATGAGAAAGTTGGGATTGATGATGAGGGTGGTGAGCTTGTGGTTTTCGTAACTGTCTGCTCTGCACCACCGGATGATTCAAAGGTTGAGAGTCTTACTTTTCCAGTAATGTCTGTGGGTAAAAAGCATTGGCGTTGGAAGGGAGAAATAGAGAACTGAGTGATTGGCTGGTTCTTAGTCAGCTATATCCATCAGGTGGTTTACCGGGAGTTGTAGAGGTTCCGGTTGAGCTGGCTTTGTATGAAGAGCTTCGTCGTGAACTGTGTCTTGTTGACACTATCGTTGTGAAGTTCAGTCGCATTGAGTCTGTTGCTGGCTTGTCATCAGAGTGGTTCTTGGTTGGTGACATTGTCTGTCGATATGTTGGGATGCAAGAAGACTATGCTGATGTGATGCGTCGTCGTACTGATATGCTCTCGTACCATCATAGGTTTATTGGTCGTGCAGACTGGGACAGGATTGAGAGGACAAGGGCTCTTGCTATAGAACATCATCGTTGGGAAGTAGACCGTGTGAGAATGGATAGTCAGGATGAGTTCTCTCACAGGAGGTTTGGTCAGACAGTCATCTCTGATCCTTTCGGTAGAACACTTATCTATGTAGGTCCAAGGTCTATACGCTTCTGGGGTCTACCGTTTGAGCAGATAGATCCAAGAGAACATCGTAGTAAGTTGAAGGCTATACCAGCGTATAGAGTTGCTGCTGGTTGGTTAGCTATTCGTGTTGGTTTCTATAGAGTCATGGATAGATGGAACAGTCGTGAAGAAGAATCAGTTTGTTCTGGATTAGAGCTATTGTCTGGAGTCGATGACATTGTTCGTCGTGTCTATGGAATGAGAACAAGATTCAATGACAGACATGGAATGAATGACCGTTGTGTTCAGGTATGGATTCGTAGAAACATTGGTGGGATAGCTGCAAAGAAGAACAGTCCATCAAGAAAGTTCTGGGAAAGAGTCTTTGAAGAAGAAGGTCCAACAGCATCTCCATGGTTGGAGAAGGTGAGGGATCATGAATGTATGAAGTGGATTCGTTTGAGCTTGTTGGAGTATGAAGAGCTGTTGTCTTACAGCAAGTATTCAGAATGGATTCCTGGTAAGACGTATAGAGTGGAGGTGGTTTCCAATGCGAATACACGAACTCGATGGAAGTAGAGAAGAAGAGGTTTATGCTGCTGCTGTTCTACTGGAGTTGCGCTCTGTGATTTCAGAGATGTATGCATTCTTGAGTAGAGAGTCTTTGACTGATTATCGTTGGAGAACATTGGGTCGTTGGTTGAAGAAGTCTCCTTCTGATTTAGACTGGTTATGGCAGCAAGCGATGATGCATAAACGATGGTGGGAAAGAGAAGGTCTTGTTGTTCGTATGCAAGAAGTTGTTCTCTCTCTGAAGGAGCGACTAGAAGATGTTGAGCAGTCTCCTCCATTGGAGCGTCTTATAGAGCACTTGAATAAACTAGAGGAAATAAGATGAGTGGTTGGGACTTTGAGGTGGTGATTCCTGGTAGTCCGATTGGTAAGGGTCGTCCGAGAGGTACGGCTGCTGGTGGATTTGTTCGCTTGTATACACCAAAGAAGACAGCTGATTGGGAGCGTTCTGCAGCACTGATTGCAAGGAATGCTTGGATGGATGCTCCGTTAGACAAGTGTGCTATTGAGGTAGAAGTTGTAGCTGTGTTTCACCGTCCAAAACGACTGATGCGCAAGAAAGATCCTGAGGGTAGAGTTCCTCATACAGCTAAGCCAGACATAGATAATGTTGTGAAGTGTGCGCTGGATATGGCGGTAATGGCAGGGGTGATGAGAGACGACTCATTGGTCTGCAAGGTCTCTGCTAGCAGTTACTACAGCAGCAAGTCTGAGGGACCAAGCTTAGAGTTTAGGGTAAGAACGCTTGACGGCTAAGCACTATTGAAGTAGAACTTATTTGAATGACCGGCTGTTCTCTCTGGTGATTCAAAGTACTTGTTTGTTGCTTACTCTTAAGCCTCCAGATTCCGCACGAATCTGGGGGCTTTTTCTTTTCAAGTTGTTCTGACGAGGTATTATTGGACATCTGGAGGGTTTAAATGGCAATGAAGACTCAGTTTGAGATGGACAATCCTGCCACTAAGCAGGAAGACGCTATGTCTTCTATTGATTCTCGTCGTGTAGCTGAGAACCGTAGAGTCTCGATGCTGCGAGAATACGCGAAAGAAGGTTCTCCTGGTGGTGGAATGTCGGAGGATATTTTGGAGATTGCTCCTGGTCCATTCAACACGGGTGATGAAGCTCCTGCAGTTAGTCCTCCTAATGATTTGCAAGACTTAGCAGCGATGCCGCAGGGTTCGTCTATGCGGGACATGGCTCTTGAAGAGCAGGCTCAGGGCGAAATGTCTGGCAGTTTGATTCCTTCTACTCTTGAAGTTGGTGGAATGCCGGACGATACTGTTCCGTCTGAGGTGTCTTCTCGGTTTAGCGTGGTTGGTCACGGGGAATCCATGACATTTGAGGGTGGTCGAACGCCGTCTTCTTCTGGGTTTGCCGTAATTAGTGACAACAATACCGGCGAAACGTTTCCTGTTGTCGGTGGAGAGCAGATTCCTGGTCTTGGGCGGGTTTTGAGCGTTTCATTGTCTGGTGATGGTGGGCTTGGTGTGGAGGTTCTTAGTGAAGCCGGGCGTGGTCCTGGGACATTCTTCTTACCGCTGGAATCTCGCACAGTTGCTTCCGATGAAACGGAGCTTTTGTCCTCAATGATGGACGCTGGTCCGTCTGTTGGCATTATGTCTCCATCTCCGGGGTATATGAACGCATCATTGCCGGAAATGGGCCAGGTTGCGGCTGATATCCTTGGTTTGAACGGACTTACCGATACTCCTGCCGTAGAACCCGGTATGGCCTCCATGACTCCTGGGCAGCGGGCGGTAATGGGCACCCCAATCGCGCAGGATTACCTTGCCGGAGAGGGTTTGTTGATGGAAACCTTCCCTAAATCTCGAGATTTGGAGATTGAAGCCACTTTGATGGACAATCTTGGGTACGATGGGGTGAAAGAGCAGTATCTTCCAGAGATTGGACAGGGTTTGAACGCATTTTCGCAGCAACCTGGCATGGCGGTGCGCCCAATCCAGTATGGAGGGACCGGAGTCGTCAACAATCGGATGGCTCATTGGTTCAATGTTGGCGGAGGAAACCCCGGTGACGTTTGGATTTACTATCCTGACGCATCTGAGGGTGAAATGGGCAACGCATCGCAAGTTGTTGGGGTGTAATGTGGCCAAAAAGCCTTTAACTATTGCGCAGGCGGCAGCCGCTGCGACCTATATCAACGAAAAGAAGGACGCATTGCCGGAAGGCTTGAGTGCCAACGACTTGATGAAGCAGGCAATGGAAAAGGCTCGGTCCAACATTCTGTCCACACAGCCCGGCGAGCTTGGGAAGGACTGGACGAGCACAATCTCGAAGGTCTTCAAGGATCAGTTTAGCCAGCTCGAGGACATGAAGAAGCCGAAGCTTGCGTCTCCAGTGAAGGTGAAGCGAGGCTAATGATGAACCCAATCACTTTCTGTATTAGTATACGATTAACTTAGTGCTTCAGACATTACAGACTCAAGGAACAAGACATGCCTGATTATAAGAAAAACACAGACGTTCGAAACTCGCCTACCCCTGACGATGCGACTCTGATGAACAACCTCAGGGGACAGCCTGCTGCTCCTTCAGCACCGCCCCAGGTGCCTGGTGCTACACCAGTGCCCTCCGCTCCTTTTGGTGGTTTGAGCGCTGAGGAAATCGGTCAGCTGCCCTTAGATGATGAGCGCATTGGTGTTATTTTTGCTGAAGCCATGACCCCTGGAACAAAACCCCCCGAATACATGGCCGCCATAGTGACTCTGCAGGAAAGACTCCAAGCCAAGCAGAAAGCCCAGAAAAGATCACGAGCGATCTTTGGCGATAAGCCGGTCCCGCCAGCGAAGCCGTAAGCGTGCCTTCATCTAAAGAAGACAGGGCGTGGATTTCTGATAAGATTTCTAAGCTACGCAAAGAGGGCATGCCTGAAAAGCAGGCCGTTGCGGTGGCTTATGACATGAACAAGAAGAGAAGTAAAAGTGGCAGAAAAAAAAGATGACGACTCTGTTCTTGAGGAGTTCCTAACTCCTGTCTTAGAAAATCCTGAAATGGCGGGCATTGTTGGCCCTGCTCTTCTTGCTGGTGGAAAACTCTTCGAACCAGAGGGCGAGGAGTGGTTAAAGGATTTTGATGAAGAAAAGGCTCAGGCGTACTTAGAGGAGGCAAAGGCCCTACAAGCAGGAGTGCCTCAAGAACAAATCGACGCACAAAGGGGCGCTAGTCTTGTAAGAGCGATTCCTAAGGAAGAATACCCAGCAGCAACTTTGGAATCAATTTCAAAGCGTATGTCTGAGCTAGGAAAAGGCCCCTCCACACACGACTCGGCCATATACCAGCTTGCTTCAGACAGCAGCCTCTGGAACGCGGAGGCCATCCATATCCTTGGTCAATCCTTTCCGTATGAAATCTACCTGGCGTCAAAGGGCTTCGCGGACATCCTGAATAATAAGAGCCTGCCTGCAGCAATTCGCTTTGAGGTAAGAGAGCCCAAGAAGCTTCTCGATCTTCTCTCTGACAGCATAGGAGAAATTGTTAAAGCCCAGGCCCTTGCTGAGGAAGTTGTCAACATTCGTGAAGCCAACCTTCCCGCAACATCGTCTGAAGCAGGCAAGCGCGTAAACAGGTTTTTGCTTGAAAAAGAAAGGGAGGCCAAACGGATCTTCTCGGAGGCGATGGCTACACTTGAGAGCCGCACAGAGGCCTTAAATGTTGAACTGCGATCAATGCAGTCAGAAATGGCTCTACTCTATGAACAGCAGGGGGGCTTCGCTTTTAACAATATGTACTCCGAGTTGTCCGGGGCGATTGATGATGTTCAAGACATAAGCGACAGGCTTTGGCTAATCTCGGAAAGGTGGACGATGACGAGGGGTGCCGCTTTTGCCAGGATTGGAACATCTGGAAAAGAGGTAGATGCCGCAACGATGGCAGCGCTTGAGAAGATGTATACGGAGCAGGCTCGTGCCCCGAGGACCGAGCTTCTTCACTGGAGCGAAGATCCTGAAAAGAGAAAGTTTTTCGATCCTAGTGGAACGCTTGAAACCGCTGAAGATCTTCTTGAGGCGGGCATGGAGTCGCGACCCTATACGCAAGACCTTTTGGGTGCTTATCAGCAGAAGAGTGACGCTGAAATTCTTGAAGAGCTTCATGGTCACATTCCAAAAGGGTCGCGAGACCTGCCTGAAAACATTCTGGTCACAAGGTATGGAGACATCATCGCGATGCTTGATGACGGTGCCGATGCTGTTGAACTGCTTGATGAAATCGATGATTTTATTTCTGCGAAATACCCGAACGCTAAGTTTGCAGGCTATGTCGCGTCTGTTACCCCGCAAACATATTATGACCTGTTTGGATTTTGGCCGAGCGAGCTGCTTACTATCGTCGAGCCAAACCAGATCACCGATGCGTGGGTCAATGCAATACACGCAGCCATGGTGTCTGAAGGGCACCCCGTCTGGACTCCAGGCCAACAGCCCGATCCCAAGCCAACCCCTGGTCGTATAATCGAAGGCCCAACCCAAAAGAAGCTTAATGATGCTGAGCAGGTTTTCTTTCGGGGCGCTTGGGAAAACTGGGCAGATCGAGAAGAGATGCTTGAGATGGGTCTTGTTCTAAGTGAAGACGGCAAGACCTTGTTTATGAACGACCCTGACAAGGCGATGGAATACCTCGACGGTATGTACAGAGATGTGATGTCGTACTCAGACGTTGCGACTCAAGCGACCTCTCTCGATGATGGAATCTGGGCCCTTCCAAGGTCTTTTCAATATCCTGAGCAAGACTTTTTAGCGATAGATGCCTCGCCGGGTCGGGAGTTTTCAGAGCAAGAACTTCGAGCCCTCAGCACCAACCCCTACACTGAAGGCGGTCAGCCTTCTACTGACGTAGACAAGGCGTTTGAGCGCATCAGGCAGGCAATCGAGAACCGAGAGGCCCTGGGCGGGGAGCTTCCTGAAGAAGTTCAAGACCTAAAGAAAGAGCTTCCAACATCTGAGGAGATTGATGATCTCATCACTACGGGACAGTTAGGCCCAACTGGTGAGCCAATTGCGCCTGGCGAGCCAGAAGCACGGCTGTGGGCCGATTGGGTTGCCGGTGAGCTTGGCACAGAGAGCAGCCGGGTTCTAGAAGACGTTGAGTTTGAGTCAGGAAAGATAGCCCCCAGGATGTTCACTGGGGAGTCCGTTGAGGGCGAGGGCGTTGTTTTGTTTCAAGGAGAAAGCCCAAGACCGAAAGGCAGGCTTCTTTTGTCTCCGCTCACGGATGACGACTACTTTGTCACCGCCGTCTCCTCTAAAGGAGAGAAGGCAAGGACACCGATGCGGTCTGTTCAGGATGTTCATCTTGACGAAAGCCTTCGAGGAAAGGGCCTTGGCGTAAGGATGTACGAGGAAGCGATTGCCTACTTAGGCAAACAACACCCGCAAGGATTTTTGTTTGTTCCGTCGAGTCTGACCGGCTCTGGCGCAACAACAGAAGAAGCAGAGCGCGTGTGGAATTCTCTTAGGAAAAGATACATGACCAACGGAGAGTCTCTTTACGTTGGTCCAAAAAGAAACGCCCCCGTCAACTTTGAGGTTGGGAAAACCCCTGCTGGCCTTGAGCTTGGAGAAACCATCAAGACCCTTGGGGTAGAGCCTGGCGCACCACAAGTGGTCGTTGAGGGTCAGAATGTGACTCCTCGCCACGAGGCCCAGCGCCTTGTTGCGAACTTTCGAAAAAGCGAGCAATCCGTTAAGGATTTCGATGCTCTTCAAGAAGGTTTCCGGCGTCTTCTTGGCGCTACGGAAGACGAGATCGTACTGTTTCGTGGAATTGAGTCTGAAGGGTTTCGGATGCCCGAGTGGGAAGACTCTTACTGGGACGAGCTTGATGCCCTGAGGGACGAAGGCTATGGCTCACTCTCCTCCAAGGACGCAAAAAAGGTCCGAATGGAAGGAGACCCCGTAAAAGCCAGAAGGTACAATCAGCTTTTATGGGTCGCAAGAAGCTCCGGGTCTCAGTTTTTTTCCGATCAAATAGCCGTCGCCCTTTCCTACGCTGGGTCAGAGGGGACGGTTTATGCGATTAAGGTCCCAAAAGATAAGGCCATCGATCATTGGGCTCATGACAATACGACCCCAAACCGTGGTCCGGGTGGTGGTCTGCACTACGGTTCTAACTTCGTGTTTTCTCCTGAGGATATAAAACAAATCAATGCGGCGGGAGGCTTCGCTGGAACAGGAACCGTTCAGCTTGATGTGCCGCATGATGACTTTCTTCCTGAAGGATTTGGGAGTAGTTATTTTGGTCAAGTCGGTACAGGGTCCATGGTCCCCACTGAAGAAATGGAATCCCTGATGCCTTGGCAGAAAACGTCTGCTGAGTTTCAAACCTTGGATGGCGGCACTGCAGTAGAGCACAAAGCGCAGGTTCGCAGGGCTGTCTCTCAAGGGTTCCGGGTTCCGGCTCTTATCCTTGAAGAGTACCCTGATCTTCAACAAGCATACGGTGGGCGAATCGCCCTAAGGCCAGATGCACCTTTATCGCCCCAGGCTGACCCTGTTTTTCTCAAGCCGCCCACGGCTCTTGCGTTTCCCACTGGGGCAAGCCAGGCTGAGCAACTTGGTGAGACGATACAGATGGTCGCCAGTCCTCGCTTTGGTCGCCAGCCAGCGGGCGGCCCCACGGCATTTCGACCACAAACACCAGTTGATCGGCTTGTTGACACGCTACACAGCGTAGAAGGGGTTCGAGGAAAAGGCATTCTTCCGGCTGGTGCTGAAGGAAGATCTGCGGCGTTGCTCTCCCACGTCCAAGAAGTAGCGCCTGAGTTGCTGCAGGACCGAAGAGGAATGGCTCTTGTAGACGACATTACTCAGAAGTTTTCAGAGGCCACCCAGCTTTCTATTGACGGAAAAGAAACCGAAGCCCTCAGGCTTCGAAAAGAAGCGCAAAGAAGCACTGAGGCTTTGAACAGTCGAATCGGATGGAGAACCGCTGGTCGTGTTCTTTCAGGCGCTGCTCTTGGAGCAGACATCCTCCACCTTGGCTACCGCATTACGGATGAGGGGCTTGTTGAGGGATACCAGTCTTATGGTGCCGACGTTCTACAGGGAATCACTGGACTAATGAAAGCGCCAAGGGCTCTTTCAAACTTTCTTACTAACAGATGGGGGCCTGAAGCTTCAAGCATTGCCCCTGATTGGTACAGCCCCGCACCCGGTGTACCACCCATTGGCGGCCCTTTGAATGCTCTTGCTGAAACCGGCGAGCTTATAGAAGACGTTGCCTTGGGTGCAAGGCGGCGCGAGAAACAAAGGAAAAAAAGACGGGCAGAATGGCAGAAATGGCACGATTTTGCTGTTGATCTTGGAATCGAAGAAAGGATCGCGGAGGGGGTTGGTATAGGCACAGGAGTCGCCGAATGGAGCCGAAGCGTCGCCCTTGGAGAAGTTGATCCGTACAGATCCCCCGAGTACCAACAGGCAATGCTGGACAAAGAGACCGCCCGCTATGCGCTTTTGCGCAAAGGCGAAGAGGCTATGGAAACAGTAGCCGAAGACCACCCAGATATTTTCACCGAAGAAGGAATAGACTACAAAAAGGCCGCGAAGAAGGCGGCAAGCGCTCTCGGAGAGAGTATTGGTATCAGGCCCGCCACAGAAGAGCAGAGAGAAGAGTCACGCGCAAAGCGCGAAGAGTTTCGGTCTCGCAGAGAAGAGGCCAAGGAGTCCGGTGCCGGTGAAATCGGATCTTTCCTGGCAGGGATTGGCCTTATTCCATCGAGCCCACCGAATCAGTCGGGCTCGGAGTAGTGTTTTACTTCTTTTCTTTTTGGTAGTGATCTGAGAATAAGTTGGTGATTTTTATCATGTGTTCGGTCTTGTTTTCGGGAACAACAAAGTTTAAATCAATACCTAAATCGTTAATTTTTCTTACGACATCACTCTCGTGAATCCACATAGGTTCTTGTTCGGTCTTGTTCTCATTGTGTTTCATGCTTAGTATGGTATCAGATGGAGGTTACTCATGCCCAACAATAATGATGGCTCAAACGGCAGCAACGGGAATGGGCAAAACGAGTTTGGGGAACTCGTTCAGTGGATCAACCCAGAAGCATTAGAGTTTAAGAGCACTGATCGTCAGAAGGCATTTCGACGACTTGCCCGCAGAATGGCGGACAACGGCGACGTTTTTAAGAAGCAATGGTATCGGGCATCTGGAAAGTCAGAGTCAACAAGCCTCAAAGATCACGCGGTTACTCCGAGTGAGTGGAAGAGGTGGTGCAAGAACCCAAGGTTTATTGGTTGGTTTTACGAAGACTTCCCAGAAGTGGAGCCCATCTCTGAAGAGGAGCTTTGCCTTTTAGACAATGTTTGGTGGAGCGGCGTCTATGAGGGAATGCGCAACGGCGAGTCGTGGGCGTTTGATCGTTACTCGAAGGCCCGGTTCTCTAAAACAGAGCAGGCCCAAGGCTCTGCAGACCTCAAAGAACTTCGAGAGTATCTCGGTGGAAATTCATCTGGAAACAACTGGCGATTGCCTTCTGCTGAGGCGTAGTGTCTGTCAATATAGATGAAAAACTAAAAGGCATTGCCGGAGACCCGAGAGAGTTTATTTCGCGGCTTCGCCTTGTTGACGAGAAAGGCATCGACAGGAGATTTGATTCTCCGTTTGCAGAACAAAGGCTTGCGCTTCAGGACTTCATGTCTGATGCAACAACGATTGTTCACTATAAGCCCCGGCAGATTGGTGATACCACCGTGGCTAGCGCGTACAACTTTGACTATTCTTATTGGACAAACGACCCCGTCAGAACTCTTGTTGTTGCTCATACTTACGATGCGACTGACTCCATCTTTGACAAGCTGCAATATTTCCATCGAACCCTTCCGTCTGCGCTGCACCGCGACACGCTGCGCTCTTCTCGCAAAGAGCTAATCTTTGGTGACACTAGTGCCGGTTTCCGCTGCATGACTGCTGGCGGTAAGAGTGGTGGACGAGCCTGGACATACCAAAGGCTTCATGCGGATGAGCTTGCTTACTGGCCAAACGCTGCCGAAATGTGGGCATCTGTCACGTCAACCATGCATGATGGTCCACACAAGAAGATCATTATTCTTTCAACCGCAAACGGGCCCGGAAACCTATTTCATGAAAAGGTTTTAGCGGCACAGGAAGCGGCGCGGGCCGGAGACTCTTCTGTTCGGTTTCGCTTCTTCAAGTGGTCGGATCACCTTGCTTACCAAAGGGAGCCGCCAAAGGGCTGGGAGCCAGATCAGGAGGAGTGGGATCTGGCACAGCTTCATGGTCTAACCCTGCCTCAGTTGTACTGGCGACACGATAAGGTCAATGGCGTCAACGGAATCGGCTTAAGTCAGTTTCGTCGTGAGTATCCGCTCACTCTTGAAGACGGATTTGCGGTATTCGATGGAGCTTGGTTTGACCCAGACTATCTAAACGAGGTTCTTTCGAGCGTGAAGCCAGCTACTGGAGAGATGCGCATATTCGAGCGACCGTACCCAGGTGCAGTCTATGCGGTTGGTATTGACCCCTCCTGGTGTAACGGGGGAGATTATGCGGTTGCACAAGTTCTCTCGGAAGATGGAAGACAAGTCGCCACCTTTTCAACAAACAAGGGTGGAGAGTTGTTGTTTGCAACAAAAGCGGCGGAACTGGCGAACCATTACAACAAAGCGAGGACTCTTATTGAGTCCAATCCAGGCGGCGCTGGGCCCGTTGTTATTCGAGAGTTTAATAAGGCTGGACTGCCCCTTTGGCACCAACCGCCAGAGCCGGGTAAAAAGAGAAGCAAGAACCACAACTACTGGACAACGACCAGAGGAAACAAAGAACAGGCATACGCGCACCTTAGGCAGGTTGTAAATGGTGACGCCCTAACGCTTAACGATGAGCCTACGGTTCAAGAGTTGATGCACATTCGAGAGCAATCTGGCAAGATTGAGGGGCAAGACGGTTATCATGATGACCATGCAGACGCGCTAATGTTAGCAGAATGGAATAGAAGAACACTACCAGCGGCAAAGATGCCCGCAGAGTACCGACCAAAACGCCGGTATAAAGCACATCGGAACCCATTTATGGCAGCTCAAGACACACGTCGGTAAATCATGGCTAATGAAGAAACAGAGAACGAAAACAGTCAACTGACACCCTCTATTGTGCAGGAGCATCTGCAATCACATGACAAACGGATGCGTGAGGGTCGCGAGCAGTGGGCGCTTGCGAAAGCTTGCTACACAACTCAATACTGGAAGCACATCCAGGGGGCCAAAACAACAACGGATAGCTCAAAGCTTACCGATGTAAATGTAGAGGTCAACCGAATCTGGGGTGTGCTGACATCCTATCTTGGGGCCCTTTACCCTCGGGCGAATCGAACTGTTATTGGGCCAGATCCTGCCGGTCAGGGAGACCCAGCCAAGGCAGAGCTTGCTGCCAATCGCTGGATTTCATCAAGAAAGATTCACCATCGAATCATGTCGGGCCTGCGCCAGTCTCTTCTGTACCCAGGGTGTGGAGCCAAGATTGGTTTTCACCCTGGTCATGGCAACCCTCTTGACCGTGTCTGGCTAAGGGTCATCCCTTGGTGGGAGATGGTTCTTGACCATGACGTTGGAGATGCGGAAGATGAAAGGTTTCGTGGTCATGTTTACTTTCGACCAAAGGCTGAGGTTGAAGCAGAATACGGCCTTGAAAACCTAGCTGGCGTCTCTCGTGGCGACTTCTTGGATCCTTCTGCTCAAACAGATCACACTCGAGCGAGCGCTAAAAAAAGAAAGAACATCGCACCAAGCGATGAGGGTGCTTTCGTCCGTGTTCTTGAAATCTGTAATCTAAAGGACACCATCAAGGATGAGGACGATCCGAGCATTGTTTATAAAGGGCGGCTTGAGATCTACATTCTCGGGCAGGGCAGGGAGTATGACGAACCAGTTTGGGTTGGCCCAATGCCCTTTGCGTCCACAGATGGCCAGCCACTGCCACATATTATCCCGCTTATCTTCAACCACGAACCAGAGTTTCCTTTGAGAGGAATCTCCCACGCTGCCCGCATTCTTCCGCAGGTTGTGGAGTTGAATGCCTACCGTTCCTTTATGGCCATGGCGACCAGGAAGGACACCAGACAGTACATCACAAGAAAGGGTACGTTTAGCTCGGACGAGCTTACCAACCTGACTGAAGGTCATGATGGTCTTGTTTTAGAGGTTGGTGATTATGACGGGCCTCTTGATGACGCGATTCGCCCTATTATTAACGCACCGCTGAGCGGAAACATACAGAACTACCTTGCAACAGTTGAGACAGATCTTGAGCGAGGAATCGGCGCATCTCCACAAGCCCGTGGAATCGTAACGAAGGCCACCGCCTTTGAGGTTCAAACGGTCCAGCAATACACTGAGTCTGACTTCGGAATGCATGCGGCACTCAAGGATGAGTGGCTCGCCGGTATTATCCGATTGGTTCTTCGTGCAGTTATTGCGGCCATGCATGACCGTGGTGACTCTGCGGGTGCATTTGATGACCAGAATGTTGCGCTCGCCGAGGTTGGTGCGATTGAAGAGGAACGGGAGGCTACGCCAGAAGAGGAAGAGGAGCAGCTCGAGGCTTCTGGTTTAGCGGAAGACGCTGGTGAGCCCGCGCCGTTTGTTGATGAAGAAGCATACGACGAGATTGGTGAGCAAGAAATCAATGAAAACGTGACGGTCATTGAAGAGACTCCTCTCTTGCTCCGTGAAAGAAACGAAATCGTTCGCGTAGAGATGCAAGACCTCGATGCTGATTTTGAGATTTCATTTGTCGAGGGTGGCCGCACCCCGCTGTCAGACACAACAATGCAGCAGAACCTTGTTGGCCTCATGGAGCCCTACACACAACTTTGGATGGCTGTGCAGAAAGGCGGACCAATGGGTACGCTTGCGCTTAACTATATGAAAGTATTGGCAGAACGGTTCGACCTTCCTCGGGATCTGCATCCTGAAGAGCTTCAAACGAAGGCCGAGCAAGCGGCTGGGGTTGAGCCAGAAGCTTCAGGGGAGGAGCAGGCCCTTGCGGAGCAGATGGGAGAGGCTCCTCCGAGTGAGGCTCCTCCGGGTGGTCCTGAAGGCCCAGCCGTTCCCTCAGAGCAAAGCATGGGTCAGATTCTCCAACAGATTCAACAGATGCCGCCAGAAGAGCAGATTATGGCCCTAAAGGCCCTATTCCAAGACGATCCAGCCGTTCTTCAGGCGATTGAGAAGCTTGAAACACTTCCCCCAGAACAACAACAAGAGGCAATTCAAATGATGCTTGGAGGCGCAAATGCCCCTGTATGATTACAAATGCACCGAATGCGAAGAAGTTACTGAAGTTCTTGCATTTATGAGCAGTAAGCCCGATACCGTTGACTGCCCTTCTTGCTCGTCGGTTGCTAAGTTTTGCTTCATTGCTCCGGTGAAGAAGAAAAAAGAAAAGAAGACCATGGAGTTTAAGCGCCCCCGCCTGACCACTCACAAGTTCTTTTGCTCTGAGTGCAATACCCAGTGGACTGAAGTTGTAGAGCGGGATGTGGATCCTGTTCCAGAGGGTGGCCGAGACTGCCCTAAGTGCAAAGCTCACGCGACATGGATGCCGTCTTGCAAAATCGATAGGTTTAGCGAGACCTTCCCTTATTATGACCGTGGTCTCGGGGTGATGTTACAGAACAAGCAACACCGCAGAGACATCTGTAAGGAGAGGGGCCTTACTCCAGTTGAGGGTGACTGGGATGTTGAAAGCGAATATTCAAAGTGGGACAGTCGCGTTGATCAAGAAACCAAAGAGTATGAACAATACTGCGAAAGGCTTGACAAAGACCCCGCATTCAAAGATTTTAGAAAACAACAAGACTTAGGTCTTATCTAAGGAGTATCAAATGCCAGTAGATCCTAAAACCGGAGAGAACCTGCCATATCCAGGTGAACCCGGATACGATCCGAACGACCCACGACAGCAAGCGGCAATGGAGGCAGAAGCAATGCCTCCTGGTGGCGAAGCAATGCCTCCTGGTGGCGAAGAGATGCCGATGGAAGGTGAGGTAGAAGAAGTCGATCAGATGATGGCTGATGATGCAGCAATGCGTGCTGATGCAATTGCAGCCTCTGCCCCGGAGCCTTCTAAGCCGTACACTGTTCGGGCGATTCAGACTTTGGTTGATCAGTTTAACGATACTATTGATGCTCTTGGTGGCGAGGATCTTCCAGAGGTTGAGTTCATGTCCCCCGAGGGAGAGAAGCGCTGGGAGCAGCCCCTTCCCCCCTCTGTATTTGTACCACTTGTTGCTCTCACCGAATCTTTGAAGCTTATTGGTGGCGGCGAGTACCATGAGAAATACGGATTTGATCCAATGGAACTGACCGATGACACGGCTCTTCGGAAGGCTTCAGGTCAGCTTGGCCGCATGGCTAAAGACAAGGATCTTTCTGATATGATGCAACAACCGATTGGTGGTGCTGAACAAGACGCTGAGATGCCCGAGGAAATGCCCCCTCCCCCTGGTGGTTTTTCTGATGAAGACGACATGCTCGCAGCAGAGATGTGATTGGTTGCTATAAATCGAAACTAAGTGTTAGAGTCACTTTATGTTTGTGACAAATTTTGGAGAAAAACATGGATAATGCCGAAGTTGGGTCGGTTCCCGTTGAACCTGTAGCAGATCAGACCGAGAACCTTGCGGACTTGGTTGATGTTGCTGCAGAGCCTGTTGATGTTAGTGCGAATGATTCAGTCGATACTGGTCAGCCCACATTTAAAGCCCTGGATGCGCAGCTTGATTCAATCGATGAGCTTAAGCACGATGGCTTCTACAAGGACATTACAGAAGATCACATCAAAGAGCTTCCAACTGTTGCTCGCCGTATTCTTCACAACTTTCGCATTGATAAAAAGCTCCAAGAAAAGAACCACGCCTCTGAAATCAGTAAGATTAGCAGCAAGATTGAAGAGCGCGAGGCCCGCCTTGCAAAGATGGAGCGAGAGTTTGCTCGTCGCCAGGCGGAGTTTGCCGCAGTCGCAGAAGATCCAAAGCTAAAAGCTATCCTTGATCAGCCTTCAGATAAGATGCCTGACATCTTTACCGAAGAAGGGATCAACGCAAGAATCCAAAGAGGTATCGCAGAGGGGGTTCGCAACATCCTCAAGCCGATGCAAGAGTCAGCACAATCAAAAGCAAGAGAGACAGCCTATCTCGATTTTCTCGAGAAACATCCTGAGATGAGGAACACAGAGTTTAAGTCTGAAGTAGCCCGAATGGTTCGGACCAGACGAGACACTGGGGATCCAATCAAAACTCAGGATGCATATCAATTGGTAAAAGCCCGAAGAATCCTCGCTGAAAAGCAGGCAAAGGCATCCCGTGAAACCAAGGCCCGTGCGCAATCAGCTCGGCGTATTGGTTCAAACACCTCCCGTGGTCGTCCAGGGGAAGAGGGAATCCCAAAAGACGTTATGAAGCGTGGCGCTAATGCTATCGCTAATTGGCTACAATCAAACCCTGAAGCTGCAAAGAAAATTTCAGCGACCTTCTCTTAATTCAAACTTGAGGCCCCAAAATGGCAACTACCGCCCTTACTATTGGTAATGAACTTCTTTCGACGACGATGCACGTCCTCATGAAGGAGTGGCGCGACGGTGTACACGAATCCGTTGCGTTTCTTGAAGCGCACGACCGTGTTCACGGCGCTGGCAACCCCACCCAAGCTGGCGGAACGCGAATCGTTGTTCCTCTTGGCTTTGGTGAGCACTCCACCACAACCCGCCTTCAGACTGGTTTCGAGCGCATTGACCTGAGTGTCTCCGATGTGTTCGTGCCTGCAGTCTACAACTGGGCTCATGTTGTGCGCCCTGTTGCGATTTCTTCTGAGGAAGAGTTCATCAACCAAGGCGACGCGGCTGTGCTCTCTATCCTTGAGTCTCGCGTGAAGATGACTGCAAACGCTCTCAAGCGTGAGTTTGTCAAGCAGATCGTAGACGGAAGCCAAACCGGCTGGGAAGACTGGGGAACCTTAAACGGTGTCGATAACACTGCCGGATACCTCGAAGAGGGTGCTGTGGGAACGGGTCAAACCAACTCTGTTGGTGGCGTTGCCAAGAACACCTACTCGGACAAGACTGGTTGGAACAACCAGATCTTTGATGGTGCTGGTTCCTTCAACGCTAACGGCCTGGCTGGTCTTTATGACCTTCTTGTCGAGATTAACGCTGTGAGCCCCAATGGGCCCCCCAACGTGATTCTTGCTTCACGCGCAGGCTTTAAGAACTTGAAGCGTGCCCTGTCTGCTCAAGAGCGATACGTCGATCAGAGCAAGCTTGACGGTGGCCGGATGGTTCAGTTGTGGGACGGCATCCAAATCGATGTCGAGTACAACATGCCTACGGCTGGTACGACCACTGGAACTGATCCAATCAGCTTCTACTTCCTGAACCTGAACGACCTTCACGTCATGTGGGATCCGAAAGGATACTTCGACCTGTCCGACTTTGAGACTGTGTCTGGTGAGTACGATGTCCGCGCTGCGAAGCTTCGTTGCCGTGGTCAGCTTATCGCTAAGCACCTTGGCTCTAGCGGTATGGCATTTGACCTGGAAACGTTCTAATATACCTTTGACAGGGGCCATTCCGGCCCCTGTCTTTTCATCGCCATAAATATCGAAAGAGCGGAGGATATTAAAAAATGGCAATTCATAAGATTGATGGTGGCCCTGGTGGCGAAACCAATCATTTTCCAAAAAAGTTCGTAACTCTCTACACTGCAGCAGGCATCGCCATTGCTAAAGGTGACTGGGTTGCGATTGATCTTGACGACTCCACAAACGGTCTTGGTGCCTCTGTTGAGCAAAGCACAGTGGCGCTTCCTCAGTTGGTGTTTGGTGTTGCTACTGAGGCGAAAGCACTCAACGACAGTGGAAACATTCGAGTCCAGGTTGCTGGATACTACGGCCATGAGGATGGCTCTTCGGCAACTCTCGCAGCAGGCGAGGGTGCAAACGTAGAGACCAGCGTGGCTGCAGGAGACTTTATCGTTGCATCCCTCACGACTGCAGGTCGGGCTCAAGAAGTCGATAACAATGCAATCGTTGTCGGAAACAGCCAAGCAAATATCCAGACTGCAATGCGAATTGCTCGTGTTGGTATTGCTTTGGAAGCCGCTGGAGCTAACAACTACGGCGCAAACGAGACCGGCGTTATGATCATTGACCAGGGTTACTTCTAGTCATAGAACTCCCACCTCGGGGTTCCCTTAGCCCCACCCTTCCGGCGACTGGGGCTCCCAACTCCCAGTCGCCGGTTTTGTTTTTGTGAGGGCTCATGAACTTTAAAGAAATCAGGGAAGAAATAAACTCTGCCCTTGACTACAACCCAGACCTTTCGGCCTATAAAGACCAAGCCTCTCGGGTAATTAATCGAAATTACCTGCAGATTAGCAGTCAGCATCAGTGGCTTTTCTTGCAAGATCTTAGGTCGTTTCAGCTAAAAGCTACGATTAGCGGAACAACAACGAGCATCAACGTCACCATTGATGCCAGTAATCTTAGGCTTGTGACGGCTGCTTCAGGCACCCCTTTCTCTGAGGAAATGGAAGGCCAGACCTTTGTTGCCCCTGATGGGACAGAGGTCGATATCGTAAGGGTAGCAACCGCAACAACTCTTTACCTTGCGGCTGAAGTCTCGGCGGCTGCTGCAAGCGCGAGTTGGACTATTCGCTTTGATAGATATGCTCTCCCAAGTGACTGTGTCGAGGTTCTTGGGGTGATGTCTCGAGAAGATGAGCGTGGTCGCCTTAGCTTTGTAAATATGCGAAAAGAAGAGGAGCAGTTTCTCGATAAGGACGTGACGGGCGATCCCCTTGTAATGATCGAGGAGGAATCGAATGAGTTTCAACGACCCCCAGATCAAAAGCCCTCGCTTACCGTAGACAATAGCGGAAGCACAAATGCTCTTGCCGGAGATGTAACCTATCAATATTGCTATACGATTGTGTCTCAGGGCCTTGAGAGTGCGCCATCGTTGGTTTCTGAGGCAACGACACAAAGCAGTACATCGTACCAAACCATCACTGTTAGCAACCTGGAGGACTTGAGGTGGTCATCTGACGGATCAACCTACAGGGAGTCTGGAAAGAGGAAATACCTTTACAGGCGAGACAAGACAAACGGCACTCGGTGGGTGTTGGTTGCCAAGATTGACGCGACAACAACAAGCTACACCGATGAGACCGTCTTGCCGTCATCAACGTCTGGAACGAGCACATACGATTACGATCAGGTGGTTAACTTTTATGACTCAGGTCCTCGTCAATACGTCCGATTTTGGTGGACGGCATCTTCCGACAAGACATTTGAGATCCGATACATGCAGAGACCACGAAGAATGTCTGCCGACTACGATGTCCCAGCGTGGCCTGTTCAATATCACCACCTCCTTGTGTACAAGTCTTTAGAGGACATTTGTCTTCAGAACGGAATGGCTACTCACAGCCAGCTTTATTCAAGAAGGGCGGATGAGCTGCTCCTTAGAATGAAACAGAAGTATTTGAGCCGTTCAGATAGAATGTTTGTGCGAAGAGGGTTCGACAAGGATCTTCTTGAGGCTGAGCGCTGGGGTATTCCTACAAAGGTTTAGTAATGAAAACTGCTACATTTCAAGTCGCCAAACTTCGGGGCATCGAACAACGATGGCACCCAGAACCGGGTACTGCCGACCGCATCAGGGACATGACATGGGACCCAAAAGACGGTTGGAAGGATTGTGGTGGATCAATTGAAATTGCTACTACTTCATCAAGCAATGAGGCAGATAACTTGGCGGGGTCTGGTTCTGCTGCTTCCTACTCTTCTTCCCAAAAGAATCCGTTTGAAAACCAAGGGGAGATCATTAGTATTCACTGGTTTGCGCAGCACAATGGCGCAAGACAGTGGCTGATGTGGGAGGATGCAGACGGGCTGCTAAAGTATTTCAACGGTTCTCTTGCGGACAGAACAGGGACACAGAACCCTTGGACGACAGTGGTAGACATCTTCGGTAATGACTTGCCTGCTCGAAAAGTCTTGTCTACCCCGTATGCAAGAACACAGTCCCAGACATGGGGCGGAAGGATTTATTTTGCTAACGGCTACGACGAGGTCATTGTATTTAATGGAAATCATGTAGAAAAAGCAGGATACACATCAAGACCAACACCGCCCTCCGCAACGGCTCTAAATGGAATGGGCTCTGACGGTGTGCATGCTACTGTTTTTTATTCGAATGGAAACGACGTTAACCCCAAGGAGTACCATGACCTCGAGGGCGTTGGTCTTGGTGGCCAAAACATGGACGCAGACTCGGTAAAGGGATCCATCCTTGCCAGTAACACCAATGGCGTAGATTTTGGAAAAAGAAAGTGCGGCTATCGCTATAAGGTCACTTACCTAAACAGCCGTGGAGCAGAGTCTGCACCATCAGACGCCAGCGGTCTTTGTTTTTTTGAAAACGGAGGGGCTTTTTATAGCTTGGATAAGTGGTGGACCGATACCTTTTCTAGGGTCAACGAAGACGGAAGAACCTTTGTAAGCGTAGACATTCCAAAGGGCCCGCCAGGCACTGTTGCGAGGAGGATTTACCGTACAAGAAGTCTTTATAATTCTTCGAGCGAGCTAACCTCCAGGGGGCAGGGCGATGATTTTTATTTTTTAGATGAAATCCAAGACAACTACACAACGATTTTTGAAGACGGGAAGCCTGATCAATACCTTGGTCCACTTTTATTAGAAGATGACTTTGGCCCGATTCCTTCTGGAGTCACGATGATGGCCTCATTCAAGAACACCATGTTTATGGCTGGTCATTCTGGAAGCGAAGTCGTCTATAGCGCCCCGTTGCTTCCAGAGATTTTCCCTGTGGACAATGTCTTTTTTATTGGAGACTCAGACGAGGGGCCGATTACCGGCATGTACTCTACAAAAAATGCGCTCGTTGTGTTTAAGCAAAAGGGCGTTTATTTGATAAAAGGAGACCCGCTGAACGGATTTGACGCCGTAACCCTTACCAAGGACGTTGGGTGCGCCTCTCCTAAAAGCATCGCAGAGCTTCCCGGTATTGGTCTTGTCTTTCTTTCAGAAGACGGAATCTACCTTCTCAAAGGGGCCCTGGAAAACACAGGAACTCCCACCGGCATCGTCAATATCGGAACACCTATTCCAGACTTACTTAAGAAGCTCAATACGTCAGCACTGCTCAATGCGTGTGGGACCATTTACCATAAAGACAAAGAGTACTGGTTGGCGGTGCCGACGCTTGGATCGGAAAAGAATGATCTTGTTCTGGTCTACCATTACGAAGTGGGAGCATGGAGCTATAGAGAGAACTTTCCAATTGGATGCATGGTGGAGTCTAGAGACCACAGAGGGTATTTGTTTTATGGAAGCAATGCGTCTGGCGCTGAAAGCGAAACAAATCCAGGCGTTACAGCGCAGGGGGTCTACGCCTACAGTCGTGGGGCTAAAGCTCGAGGGCACTTTTACTCAGGCCCATACGCCACATCAGATATTCGCAAGGTTCGCCCGCTTTATGAGACCTCTTCGATTGATTTCGGCAGCGTGTACACAAGTGTCCAACCGGCTCACGTTATCGTGTATGCCGTCGCATATGGCAACAACGATCTTCAGCTTAACTACCGTGTAAACAGGGCCGTCTCTCAGCTTAGATCTTCAGAACAAAGCTCTGACCAGCAGGACCCAAATGATCGCCAGTCTATTTATGGGGCCGTGAGTGACGCAGAACGCTCAAACACATATCCTCCATCAATACCTGCAACATGGGGGCCCAATAATGCCAACGCTGGGTATTGGGCTAATGCCAGGCCGGTTCCAATTCGGTTTGACGTAAGCGCTGCTTCTTCTGGACCAGCCCGAGAAATGCAATTCACTTTTTCTCCCTACAGCCGACAGATTCAAATCGTTGGTTATGACATTGAAGTGAAGCTCGGAGAACAGAGAAATATCAAGCCCCTTAATGAGGCGCTTGCCACATCAAGGAGATGACATGGCTTGGAAGTATAGGCAGGAGTTCCATGAAGAGGGTGATGCCATTATCCCAGACGATTGGATTGAAAACCAAAACGAGTTTGTGTCCGAGTTCAATGGGTTTCTGGACAGGGATAACTTTAGAGACAACGGGTTTAGTAGGCACAATGGCGTAAGCACCTCGTCTGATCAAAACGCTCTGCCGGTTGTTGCCGCGAACACATTCAATGATTTTTATGTATACGCTAAATCGACATTTACCGTGCTTGATCCGTCTGAAGAGTCGGTACAAATGCTGGATCTTGGAGGAGACAAGGAGTCTGTTGGGTGGAGTTCCAAGGGCGTCGCGTGGAGAACATCTGCACTATCGTACCCCTATGATGACGACGCAGAGACGCCGGAATTAGACATAACCCTGTCAGACGGTGGCCTCTTTATTGTGGAGTTTTCTGCCAACTTTAAGTGGTTTGGAAGGGATGAGTATCTTCAGAAAGACGTAAACGGAAACCCAGAAGCAGCCTGGGGCGGGATTCACAATCCATCATGGGGTGATGGTTCTGAAGGACACCTTTGGGATGTTTATGTTCCAGACGATGACCCAAATGACCGGGTGGGACCGAGGCGCATGTTCGCCTGCATAAAGTTTAGAGTTGTATGCAACGGTGGAATTATTGCTGAGTCTGGTTGGTACGCGAATCATGTCCAGCGCAACTCTGTGTATCTTGTCGGAGCGGCCCCGGTAACGGCTGGAAACGCGCAAGTTAGGGTTGAATATAAGCTTGCGTATGTTGATAATCGTATTCCGGGTGAAAGCATAGAAAGAGCCGGGGTAATTCAGCCTGTTCGTATGTTCGAGCGTGAACTCATCGTCAACCATAGGAAGCGGTAGCATGTCGAGAGTAAACATTAAAGACATCAACCCCGGAAACGTTCTCGATGTAGCGGATGTTGGGGACACAATAGATTCGTGGGTTTCAGCCACAACTCCAACAGGAAACGCCGCCGTTGATGGGGGTATTGGTTCAGACAACATTCGAGACGAGGGGATTGATCGGCGCATGTTTTTGCTTAGAGACGTTGTCACTACTGGTGGCAGCACTGAAAGCAACGCCGGAACCAATACGAGCGGGCAGACCGAAAGCAGTGGCTGGGACTATATTGTCCAGGGTGGGCGGTGTGACGGTCAATGGGGGATATACAATCCAAATACCAGCACTTCTTCTACTGATACAATCATTGGGCCCCTGACGTATAGCTCTGCGGACAATCACATGATGATTATTCGGTATTCTTTAGATATCGCAGAGGCTCCGAGCTTTACCAAAGCTATTGGCGATTATTGGGGTTCTGGGGGATACTCTAAGTCGTGGAACATGAAGACTAAGATTCAGACCCGCCTGGTCTGGATTGAGTCCTCTTCGCGCCCAACAAACAGCTCTATCTGGAACGTAATGCCAGTAACAAGAAGGGTTATCCAGATGGGGCCGTTTGGGTTTCAGGCACCTATTGCGGAAAGCGACGACCAACTTGGTCTTCCAAACCTGGATACGTCCACATACAACCACTGGTTGAATAGCCCTGATGATGACAACTATTCCCAGGCTGCTGGCATATTTGCCGACAAAACTCGACTGCGCGGGAACATCTGCGCAAGCCACGTTTTTGATTCTGTGAACATGATGTCGAACGCTGGAAACTTTCCCTCAAGTGGTTCCGCTGGTACACACCGTCGCACCGGCTACCACACGTCGGGCTTTACTACCACTAACACTACGACGCTTTGGATTGGCTTGCAGGTAAGGGTTGATGGTTGGGACGATAACGATTCGGCGAAGGTCGCAATAAACAATGCAAGCCTTATCGCTAGAACCTTTGTGAGGTAAAACATGCCAATTCAACCACCAGCAAAACCTGTAGATGGAGATGAAGTTCAAATTAGCTTCTTCAATGATGTTTACACAGAGAGCGAGGTGTACCTCAACAAGGCTATTAAGCCATTTGCAGACTTTAAGAGTACCGCTACCGGCACAAGCCCGGTTGTCAAAACGCGCCACATTTACAAGCCTGATTTTTATGGAAGCCCTTCTACTAGGTGTGAAGCGGTAAGTAGTGAAACCTACTGGAGGCAGTTGGGCCACGGTATCGAGTACACATCGTTTCACCATCCAACAGCTAGCACCTCAAAAACAAAAAGATCGACGAATGGCTGGGTTCCGGTGAGGAACCTTGGGGCTACGATACACATTCAAGAAAACAACACACCCGTGACCATCCTTTCCAGTTTCTATGCATACGAAATGGGTGGCGCTTTGGAGGGGTGGGGAGACGGTGTTACCAATTCTACAGGAAGTGGAAGCTACAGAGCGCTTGGCACGTCACTTGACGGAAAGCTTGAAATGGAGTGGTGCGCCGAGTTCGTTCTTTTTATTGATGGAGCCCGCGTAGACTACACCGACCGATTCTTGTACGCATCTACGGCTTGGCAGCACATGCACTCCAGAAAACAGTTTTCTATTGTGTATTCAAAGACTCTAAGCGCAGGCATTCACCACATAAACATTATGTGCAACGTGAGGTCCTTGAAGGGAGCGCCTGGAATGGGGGCGGACGATGAAGCCAGCTCAGGGTCTATCATAGCGCCTACTGGCATAGAAAATGTTGATGGACTTCGTGGCTACAGAAACACGGCGCAATCCCAAAAAAGGTTCCCTTCCGCAGCCTGGAAACACATCATGGTTGGCGGCAGGAGTCTTATTGTAGATGTACACGCGCTATAGTTAGTATAAAAGCACTCATACTTCATAGGATAAAGAGAAAAACATGGGACTTCTCAGTAAAAAACGATTGAACAACATCCGCAAATTTTGGAACAGCAACTACAGAGGACAGAGCCTTGTTCCTCAACTTTTGAACCATATCGACGCGCTCGAGAAGCAGTTGAAAGACGGTGAGATTAAGGTTCGAGTTGGAGCAATCGAGGCAACTATCGATGCTGGTCCAGACGGTAAGTTCGGAACAAAGGACGATGAAGTTAAACTCAAGCGTGCCCCCCGAAAGAAGAAGCCAGCAGCTAAGAAGAAGCCAGCAGCTAAGAAGAAGTGATCTATGGCTAAAGAAGCGCCAGAAATAGAGAGAGGTAAAGCAACAGCCGCAGGGGCCACTATAGGTGCGCTGGAGGGGATTGGTCCAGCAGCCTCAACGCTTGCTGCTACTACAGCGGCCCTTCCTATACCTGGAGCCCGAATCGCAGCTGGCATGGTGCTCGTTGGCGCTGCTATCAAGGGCGGGATTGAAGGTTATCAGGATGCAGAGTCAAGGCGCTTGGCGAAGATTAGAACAAGCGCGATCAAAGAAGACAACCAAGCTCTAAAAGCAGCAAAGTCTGCGTCCGCTAAGAGGTCTGGCGGAGAACCGAAACCAATTAAGTCCTCGGACGATCAGTTGTTGATGGAGTCGATTGGCGGAAACACGGCCTATGACGCCCACCAAAAGCAAGTGTACGGGTAGGAAGAAAAATGGCTAGAAGAAACAGAAATAATGAGCTTACTATCTCCACTTTGGATGAAGATGACGACGACATCCTTGGGTCGCTCTACGACGATGATGATTACTCTAGCTCAGCCTACGCCAAGATCCTTGCCTCAAGGGATCCAACGATTGCGGCAGCGCAAGAACTGCAAGAGGCTAAGAAGAAGAAAGAGGTTGGCCGAACAACTGCCGTCCTTTCGGGGGTTGACGCCCTTGCGAAAGGTCTAAGCTTAGCCTTTAGCCCTAAGGCAACATATGCGCGTCAACGAAGAAGAGAGATCCTACAAGGAGAGGACACAACCTTCGAAAAAACATTCCGCCAAATGCAGCCAGCCCTTTCAGCATCCGATGCTGCCATCGAAGCCAAGCGTGGGCAGACGGAAGCGGCAGGAGGAGAGGGTGGAAGCCGAAACCTGAAACGACGGGTCATGCTTGACAGGGAAGCCGATAGGCGCTCACAAGCCTCAAGGGCAGAAGCGGCTAAGATCGCAAGCGAAGCATCCGAAAGAGCAAAGGCTGCAGCCCAGAAAGAACTCGCTTCTATTGCTGCCTTCTTTGGTGACAGTTGGGGCTTGTTCCTTGATGGCCTAATGAAGTCTGGGGCCCAAATTATGTCGGCGGTTGGTGCGCAAAAGGCTTACCAAAGAACACAGGATCTGCCAGCTTTTCAGGCCCAAATGAAAGAAGCGTTTGGTGGCGAGATGTCTGAATCAGAACTTGCGTCACTTACTCGGGTCATGTCTGGAATGAGCCAGGATGAGGTTGATAAACTCGAATCCAGGTTGAAGGAAAGCGGCTTCGCTAACTATGAGCCGCCAGCCCCCGCTGCTGATGCTGCCCCCGCTGAGACTCCTGCTGAGACTCCTACTGGGACTCCTACTGGGACTTCTGCTGAGGAGGCTGCCCCTGCTGAGGAGGCTGCCCCTGCTGGGCCAAAAGGGGCTCCAGCCAACACGATGGCACAATACCTCCCTAGCCGAACCGAGGGCAATGCGTTCCGAGCTTGGTTTAGGGAGAACCACCCAGATAAAGCGGACGAAATCGACCTGTCCAATACAGGCAGACATAACAACAGCTACATAAGAAAAGCCTGGGAATACGCGGGTCAGGATTACTTAGATCAACTGGAAGCTAAAACCCCTGCCGTCACTGAGGGCGGAACTGAAACCCCTGCCGTCACTGAGGGCGGAACTGGCGAAGGGGCCCCCGCAGGGGAAGCCGCTTTAGAGGTGTCTCCACAAGACGCGAACTCGCAAGAAGGCGCAGCGGTTATCGAGGCCGTCCAAAACGTTACCGAGGAGGAGGCTAAAGCAGCCAGGGATCTTCTCGACCAGCGACAAAGGGACTTGTCTGGAACCCCCGTTGAGGGTGAAGAGGATGGTGGGTTTTTACGCAATGTCTCTGACAGGTTCTCTCAATGGAGAGAAGAAAGGCGTGCTCGTCGCGAGCGCTCAGATAGAGCTAATGAGCTTCTTGATAAAGCAGAAAAAGAAGAGGCTCAATTAGAGCGCTACATGGACTCACAAGAAATGTCGGAAGATGAAAAGGAAAGCTTCCGAGAGTTTATGACCAGGCACCTACCCGATGATGACCCAAGAAAATATCGCAGAGAAGCTTCCGAAGAGCCGCCTGCTGAAGAGCCGCCTGCTGAAGACGCATTTGCTGGATTTCTGGGTGCCCACAAGACAGATACTACTGATTGGACGGGACGCCCTCTTACCAGGGAAGAGATTGCGCTCAAACAATTGGAGGCTTTTAGGAGGGGTACACCCACCCCGGAAGAGTTCCATGCAGACTGGGGCACTACTGACTACGACGATCTTGATGTTGAGCAGCCGCTCACCCAGGAACAAATAAAAGCGAAGCAGCTTGATGCGGCCATGAGGGGCAGCCGTGAGCGAGATCCTGATACCATAGATGCCGCTGAGCCCTCTTGGGCAAAGACGGACTACGAAGAACTTGATGTCGAACAGGGAACAGCGCCTCCTGGTCCTGACAACAAGATTCTTTCAAGCCAGATTCCAAACCCAGAAGCCGCCTATGAGTACTTCAAGACTGGTGCCATCGAAGAGGAAAGCCCGGCGAGGTATCTTGATGCCCTTCGGATGGCCGGAATGGCTGCCGTGAGGCAGGGTGACATCGATACACACGGTCGAATCTTAGATGAGATTGCTCGAATCGAGACCCCAGACCCAGCAAATCCGTGGCCTGCAAGTGAGATTCAAGAGCAGGGACAGGCTTACCAGTTCTACCGTGCTGGAGCTATCGCGAAGGACAGCCTTCCAAGGTATTTGGGAGTGCTTCAGTTGGCGGCAATGGAGTCCATGAAAGAGGACGACCTTGATACTCAAATGCGTATTTACGATGAGATTGATAACGTTCAGGCTCAAATCCAGATGATTCAATCCATCATTCCAAGAATGCCGAGGCCGTAATGCCTCGCATTGGAAGCACACGAAGGCGGAGGGTTCAAGACTACTCTTTAGACCAATTGTCTGACGAGATTCGTGATCGTGTTCTCACATCTGACTCTGTACGCGCTGAACATATTGAGGTTGGCAGTCTTCGTGGTCAGTTGCCTGGTTCGTCGATTTCGTCTTTAAGTGGAGAAAAGATTACGCCGGAGTCTATTTCAGAGTCGAGGCTTTCTCAGCTTCTTCAAGACAAGATCAACTTGGCAAAGGATCTGGCTACACAAGCTATTGGCTTGGCGTCCTTCAAGTTTCAGCAGCAAATCGATGACCTTGAGGGCGCTCTTGCCGCACGCATTGAACGCGCCGCTGCTCTTGCTTCCAGCGCCATTCAGCCGGGCGCTCGTGCTTTTTTGCATTCCTTGAAAGCAAATACCGCACAGTTTGGCTTCACCGTTATTGCTGCGGATACAACCATCACCTCAACCCAGGCGACTTTCTACAATGTCTCAACCGGCGGCGGCGATGTAACGATCACCCTTCCGAGCGCTACGACGTGCCAAGGCTTGATGTTAGGGTTCAATAAAACCTTGTCCGCAAACAGTATGATTCTCGATGGGGCGGCCTCTCAAACCATAAACGGAAGCACCACAAAGTCATACGGATCTCAATATGACGCGGTTGTAATCATATCAAACGGTAGCAACTGGAATATCATATCAAACAGATCTTGATGAGACATTACGGCTCTCGTCTTATAGAATCAGACTGAACGAGGTTTCTATGTCCTACGGTGTCTCGCCACTCTTTAGTCCAATTTACTTCCCCCAAGCTAGCCTGGCTTCTACATACATGGCCTCGTATTGGAAGGAAGCCCAAGAACAATACCGTGAAGAAAGGAAGGCGTTGCTCCGTGCCTTGGACACAAGAAGTCTTCGGATTGTTGCCGCTAAGGCTCAAGAGTCGCTGGATGAAACCCTTCGGTTTATGACCGAGCTTCAGCAAAAACAGGTAGAAGAAAGAGGGTTGGTCACCAGAACTTGGCTGGATCAGAATGCTCAAAACATTCGAAACTATCAAGACGCACAAGCCTCGATTTCACAATCTCGGATTACACAGGTTGGGGGGATTGAAAAGCAAAGGCTTACTTCTCAAAGAGAGCTTCGAAGAGCTACGCAGCTTAGTGTCGAAGCAGAGACAGCTATAGCCCAAAATATTGCCAAGACGACGCCCCACAGGGGCCTTAGCAGACAGGGTTGGAGCGACCTGTGGGTAGATGAAGACAGGACACCTAGTCAAATGCCAGCGAAATGGACCGAGCAGGGCCTCAAATATGAAGCCTATTTGGCAGACATTGAGAACAAAGAGCGAACATCCGATCCCGTAAGAGAGCAGTATTTGGCTGTTCGTCTCTGGGAAGAGGCTGTGGAGAAAGGCGATCTCGCTGGGGCCTCTCGGGTTGCCGCGCTTGCGACTGGGCGAACAGTTGAAAACATTCCGGTTCTAAGGAATGGACAGGTTTACCTTCGAACAGATCTTAGGCGATGGTTTACTGATTTGTATGGCCCGATAACTACGGCAGACACGGCGGCGTCGAGAAGGGTTATTTCAAGAACAGGCGGTGTAAGTCGTGCCGATATGCCAGGTTTAGATGAAGTAATGACTATGTCTGGCCTGGACAAAAACGTTGATTTGTCCCAGTACCGAACCAGAGCTGACGAGCTTAGGGAGCTAATCAGGGGCTACCAGCGGGACATAAAGGGGCAAGAGCAGGCCGCAATGATGGTTGTTTCTGGCACTGCCGGATTGAGTCCCTGGACATCGGGCCCAAAGTCAATGGTCCCGGCTACGCGGGTAATCGACACTCTTGGGGGTTTGCTGCGTAATGACCGGCCAACAGCCAAAAGAGTTCTGGACGAGGTAACTCGCGGTAACTTTGACGTTAACGTGCCTCTTGCTACATTTACTACTTGGGCAGAAGATGCGATTCAAGCCAGGGTTTCTGGTACTGGAACCGCAAAACAGGGTCGTCTGGGAAACAACGTTTTAGATTACCTGTCCGCTGAGCTTTCAGCTATTGCTCAAGAGGCGAAGAGGGCGGCTGACGTTCAGCAGGTTGAAAATGTACGAAAAAGGTTTTTGAGTCTCGGAGAGTCTATCAACAGCCCCCTTGTCCAGGGCCAGCTTGTTGGAATTCAAACAGCAAAGGGGAGAAGCCTTAGTGATGTTTTCAGCGGAATCGAATCAAGCATAGGTGTTCAAGGAATGGATGTGGCTCAAAACATCCGAATCGGCGCAAACGGAATGAGCCGCCTAATATCTAAATCCCAAACATCAATGCCTGAACAGCAGTCCGAGCTTGCCTGGCTTCCCTACCAATACGAAGACAGGCTTTCTTCTATGTCAGACGCAATGGCTTCGGGCGATACTCAGTCTTATGCCCAGCAAGCCGAGCAGTTTAAATTAGATCTTGAGCCGCTGTCTGCGGATCTTGCTGGCGACGCCGGAGTTGCTATTCGAGATCAGATCGGTGTTGCAGAACAAAGCGGCGACTACGACACGCTAAACAAACGGATGGAGGAGCTTAGATCTGTTATCCAAGACTGGATCAATGCTGCCGCCCAAGGCAATGCAGCTCTTACCCTGGAGGGTGACCTTGGCTGATACTGGTTTAGATTTAGACGCTTTAATGGATGCGTTAGACGAGGGCACCCCCCCTATTCCTCCCGCTGTAGATGTTCAACCTGCTGAGGTAGCTGATGCTAAAGACCCTGTTGAAGAAACTCCTACTGTCCCTGCTCCTGTCCCCGAGGGCGCTCCTTCTGTTAGTGGTCCTGCAGATGTTCCTTTAGGCACAGAAGTCCCCGCATGGTACACCCCTCCAGCAGGGCCGTTGGGGCCAGAGGTTCCCCCCTGGATGGAAGAGGAATACGCAGGGGAGGGGCCAGAAGAAGGCTGGGTTCCAAGCAAAGGCGGGTGGTCCGTATACAACGAAAACATCCTAAACAACCCAAATGCTTTGTCGGTGGTTAAGCAAGACGTTGGTCTTGCCGACTCGCTTCTTTCTGTTCAGACACAGTCTGAAATAGATTCTCTCAAGCCTCTGTTTCAGAGCTTTTATTCTCAGGTCTACGGCGGCAGTGCCCTGCAAGACTCTGATGGCCAGGCAACCCCAATGGGTTCCTTTCTTAGCTCTTATATGGATTTGCTTTGGGGTAGGGGGCATGTATATCACCCCGATTGGACCCCAGAGGGACAGACTGTTCAGCAGCCAGTTCCGAGAGGCACTACCGGCAGGACGGGAAAATGGGAAAGGGCTATCCGCCCATGGGACTGGTTTGATGCAGAGATTGGCGAGGTTAGTGCAAAGAAAAAGAGAGAACAGGCCGCCGAAATGCTTTCGTATATCAATGACGGAAACATGAT
>CEQV01005020.1_pt1 | contig 30726 bp, 55 predicted proteins | sample 530971 | NCBI WGS metagenome assembly CEQV01 (sample SAMEA2621173, study PRJEB7988) | marine metagenome | biome: marine biome (ENVO:00000447); feature: deep chlorophyll maximum layer (ENVO:xxxxxxxx); material: "saline water (ENVO:00002010), including plankton (ENVO:xxxxxxxx)" | depth 100 m
CATCTCTTTTTTTGAGCGAGAACTTAATTTAAATCCATTTAGTTGGAGGAAGAAAAAGAAATAATGCCAAAAGGAAAAGGAACATATGGTTCAAAGCGTGGAAGACCAAAGAAAAAAAATAATAAAATAAAATCTAAAAGAGCATATAAAAAGAAATGAAAAGAGTTACTATAAAAGATAATGTTAAATATTTAGGTGGAACTCAAAATGGTAGGCTCGTAAAACCATCAATAGCTAATGCCTGTATAAGTTCTAATATGCCTGTTTGCTTTACAAAACCTCTTTTATTTGAGGACTATCCAATGGCTCTTGATGAGCATTATGAGCATAAAATAATTAAAACAGATAATGGTGATGAAAAAATTGTTTTTAGATTAGTAAAAAGTGAAAAAAGAGAAATTACTGGGTTTTAAATGACATCTGAAATTATAACATTAGTACAAGAATTAGGATTTCCAGTTGCTCTTAGCGTTGGATTAGCTTTTGCTTTGTATAGCGTAGTAAGATTTATTTTAAAAGAAAAAGTAGAAGATACTTTAAAAAGATTTGATGAAAAACATGAAAACCTACAACATCGTATGGATATTATTATGAATGAATTAGGTAAGATAAAAAAATGGAACGCAGAAATTAAATCTGACTTGAAAGTTTATATTGATATGACAATGAGGAAAAAATAATGCCAATGCCATTTCAATGTATTTATTGCGCTAAACCAGTTCGCCAAGCAATGAATGGTATTTGTGATAAATGTAAAAACAAAGATTTTATAGAGTACAGAGACCCAGGAGACGAGCATCACGAGGTAAAAAAATGAATGAATTAGCAGATTTATATTTACAATTAGGCAGCGCAGGTTTTATTGCACTTTTATTTGGATTTATGATATTCAATCTTATACAATCACAAAAAGAACAGAGCGAGGATTTAGAAGCGATAAAACAAAGCATTAGGAAAATGGAATCCGTTTTGGATAACAGTCAGAATATATCAGTTAAATTAATTGATAGGATTAATAAATCAGATGAAAAAAGAGAAGAATTTTGGAGACAACTTTCGGATGACTTAGCTTATTTAAAAGGGCGTATTAACGGAAATGCAAAATGAAACTTAATACAAATATATCACTAGAAAATATAGTGGCAATAGCAACCATAATATGCTCCATAATCTTAGCTTTTGGGTTTATGCAATATGACATAGATGTAATGAGAGAAACGCTTGATTTAAAGGCAAATAAGCGCGATTTAGTAGCCGACAGAAATCTAATTGCTTATAAATTGGATGTTATAATGGAAGATATTAATGAAATTAAACAAACACTAAAGGAGAGTAAATAATGGAGTGGATGAATTGGACAAATTTTGCATATTTAATGATAATAATTTTGGGAGCAGTAGGAACAATGGTTGCTACTAAATACAGAATGGTTGTAAAAGAATTAAAAGAGGTTGCTGAAGAATATCATAAAGCAATGGCTGATGGTAAATTAAGTAAAGAAGAGCAACAAAAAATAGCAAAGCAGTCAATGGATGTATTAATGGCAATCGTTAAAATGCTTTGGAAATTCTAAAATGCCCAAACTTGGTAAAAGAAGTATGACGAGGCTGAAGGGTGTTGACCCTAGACTTGTAGCTGTATTGCAAAAAGTAGTTAAATACTTTGACATTACAGTTGTCGAAGGAATGCGCTCTCAGGAAAGGCAAAATGAACTTGTAGAGATTGGCAAATCAAAGACCAAGTTTGGGAAACATTGTCGTGGGATGGCGGTGGACATTGCTCCATATAACTATCAGACACGCAAAATAGACTGGGAGAATAGAGATGATTGGCACTATCTAGGTGGATTTGTTTTAGGCATATCTGCAATGATGGGCGTTAATGTTCGTTGGGGTGGTGACTGGTCATCTCCGAGTCTTGATAAAAAAGTAATGATGGGTAAAGAAGTTCGCACAACAAAAGATAATGGGTTTGATGACCTTTTGCACTTTGAGTTGATGGATGATTAAAAATGAGGAGTTATAAATGCCAAAGCAACCTAACGGAGTCACTAAAAAAAGAGCGCAAGATGCTGAAGGAAATTTTGTTGGTTGCCCAAAATGTAACACAGAAAACATTAGGAAAGATGGTTGGCAATATTGGAAAAATAATAGGAAGCGTCAGCGATGGATGTGTTCAGAAAAAAGTTGTGGTCATAAAACATTGAATCCGTATATCATAGAAAAAAACGAGTTTTCAGTTCAAGACCTACCAATAGAGGAAATGAACATTGATGATATTATTGAATATAGGAAAAAAAGATATGTTCAAAAATATGACGCTTATAAACAAAGACAATTAATTGATGTTAAAATACACACAAGGGGTATTGTTGGTATTTGTCATTTTGGAGACCCTCATGTTGATGATGATGGAACTAATCTAGCTGAAATATACACTTTATGTAATTTGATTCGTGAAACAGAAGGAATGTTTGCTGGTAATTTAGGAGATGTTCAAAATAATTGGGTCGGGAGATTGAAGGCTCTACATGGTCAACAATCGACAACCGCTAAAGAATCATGGATGATTTCAGAACATTTTTTAAATAGCGTTGATTGGTTGTATTTAATAGCAGGAAACCATGATGTTTGGTCAGGCGATGGAGACCCTTTAGATTTTATTATGCGCGATAAAAAAGCTATATATAAACAACATGGTGCAAGGATGAATCTTAGGTTTCCAAATGGTAAGTGTGTTCGGGTAAATGCTAGACATCAATTTAAAGGGAATAGTATGTGGAATACTGCTCATGCAATTAGTAGGGCGGTGCAAACTGGATGGAGAGACCATATATTGACTGCAGGTCATACTCATGTAAGTGGCTATCAAGTATTAAAAGACCCAGCAAGTGGATTAATTAGTCACGCAATTCAAGTAGCCTCATTTAAAAATATGGATGAATACGCTAATAAATTAGGATTAGATGATAAGAATATATTTAATGCTCCAGTCACAATTATTAATCCAAAATACGATGATGATGACAATAGATTAATTACTCTATTTTTTAATCCATATGAAGCTGCAGATTATTTAAAATTTAAAAGGAAAAGTAAATCATGAGTACACTTGAAAAAAGCTATTGCAATACAACTACAGATTTATTATTTATTGAGCCAAATATAGGTCAATACGATGGGAAAAGAGTTTTGGCTAGTAATTTTACTACTACAGATACAACCAACCTTTACCAACTTAATAATAGTGGTTATGTTGACCAATTATATAGAGATGGAATTGAGATGACCGCTGTAACTGATAGCCCAAACGCTGACAATGAATATAATTATTCTAGCAGTACAGATTCGTTTCAGTTTTTCTTAGCATCTAGCTCAGTATCCGCTTTAAATAGTTCTTTATTTGAAGCAAGTAGTGATTGGGCAACCTTAAAAAGTGATGCAGTTAAAAGGTCTAGTGATTTTATACGCAGTTATCTTCCGTTTCCTATTTATCCTAACAAGGGAATTAACACGCAAGATGCAACTGGCTCGGATTTCCCTGAAATAATTGTCAGGAGTTGTGCCGTTTTAACTTGTGAATCTTTAATTAGACCTTACGATTTAGAAAAAGCTGACCAAATTAAAAGCCAAGCAATGAATGATGAAGGTACTGGTTGGTTAGATATGCTTAGAACTGGTCAGATTCATTTATACTCAAGCGAAAGCGAATATAAAAAGCGTGGAATACTAAGGGAAATATCTATAAATGCAAATACAACAGGTGGAATTGTAGATATTAAAGGAACACCAAGTACGAATTGGGATAAAATAAAAATTATTATTAGTAATGGAGGTACGATAACAGAAGGAAGCTCAAATACGAGTGTAAAATATAGCACTTATGTTAGAAACGATAATGGTCTAAAATTGCAATCTAAAATAAGCTCAGAAAATATTGACTGCTATTGGCAAGATATTGGGCATGGGATGGATTGCAGGTTCTCCGCAGGACTATATACAACAAACGATGAGTGGGAAGTGGAGGTAAGCGGAGTATTAGACCAAAGAATGACACCAATTAAAAGAATGCATATGAGTCGAAAATAATGCCTATAACTTTTGAAAATATTATTTATGATAGAATAGTAGATGCTTTAAATGGGTTATTAGCGAATGAGTTTAATATCCCTATTTATTTAGATGAGCATAAGGGGAATCAATCTTTTTTATTAACGCCATCAGCAGATGATATAAATGAATATGGAAATAATTTTCAATCTAGGGATTATACTATTGAAATTACTTATCAAATTAAAATAGGTGGAGCATATACAAAGAACTCAATAAAACAAGTTTCTAACATTGCCGAAAGGACTAAAAGGTTAATATATAATAATGCCTCTTATTCCCCATCAAGTAGTTATAAATGGCATGATGGAAGAATTGAATCAATCGAGTATGTAAGGGAAGATGAAAGCCCTGATTTAATCACCGCAGTTATTATTTTTAACTGCACATCAACGGAGGTTACATGAAATATGTAATTGGAAAAAACATCCAATCTTTTTCAGCCTTAAATGATTGGCAGGGGCTTGGTCAGAAAAACGCTGAAGCTCTTGAAAATGGAGAGGCTATTGAACTAAAAAAACCGCCTAAACATTTAGTTGAAGGAAACTATATTGTAAAGGCAGAAAACAAAAAAGGAGCTAAATAATGGCTGGTTTAGATAAAACAGTATATAGTGGGAAGCAATTTGAAGCCTATATCTCTATTCAATCGGATGCGTTAAGCACAAATGATGTTAGTGGAACACTTTATAAAATGAGATTAACAGAAGTTAATGATATTGATTGGTCGGCAGGATTTCAAACTGCTGATGTTGAAAGAACAGGGCAAAGGGTTTTAAGACCAACTGACCATATTAAAGTATATAAAGGTGGAACATTTACTTGGTCTTTTGATGGTTTGGTAATTGAAAATGAAGCATTACTTCAGACCTTATTGCAATTAGTAAGCGAAGATGACAACCCATCAGGAGGATTTGCTATGGCAGGAAATCAAGCAACAGTTGCTTATGAGCAAGGAGCTAGTACAGGAGAATATGCTTGTATAGTAATAAGTAGCCCTGATGCGGATAAGGATAGATTGATGCATAGCGCGATACTTCAAGAGCTTACTTTAAGTATGAATCCAGCTGATAATGGAGGTCGTTTAACTGCTAGTGGAACTTTTTGGAGTGGCTACCAACCAGTAATTGGGGCTGAATCAACTTCACCTGATGCAACTGCGGTTAATTGGACTAAAGGGTTTTTTGATTGCACAACCTCAAGTATTGGGGGAGACGATGTTGTTATGAATAATTTTGAATTAACAATATCTAATCCAGCAACTAGAGTAGGTTATGAAACTGTAAATAGTATTGATGCCGAGCCTTGCGCTTATATGCGCGGTGGTTTAATATCTGTTACTGGTAGCATGAGCGTAAAATTAGATGACAATGTAGCTCAAATACTTACCGAAGATTTTCTTGTAGGAACTTCTGCTAATGTAAGTATCGGTGATGGCTCATCAATAGATTTTGATATACCAACTGCTAAATACACAGGTCACACAAATGCATCAACAGAAAATGGCGTGTTTGTTGACTTACCATTTACGGCAACGGCTGATGATTCAGGGGCGTTGGTAACAATAATAGCAACTTAATAATAATCGGGAGGTAAAAATGATAGTTGATACTAAATATGGACAATATGAATGCAAAAACATAAGTAGGAAAGAACGCAGAATCTTATATAAGAAAGTAAAAGAAATAAGCGCAAGTAATGATGTTGCAAAACTTCATGACTTAGCAGATGAGTTTGCCGTTATAGCTTTTGGGGATGAAAAAAAGGCTGAAGAGAAACTTGGTAAACTATCAGCAGTGCAAGAAGATGAGGTGTTAAACCAAATCATTGGCTCTTATATGGGATTTGAATTGGGAAAAGATATTGGCGATTGAGAACTGCACTTTGGTTTTCTGTTTTAGGATTACCAAATACTGGTCTACTCCTCCCATATACCGCTCAGTCGCCAACCCTTTTCAAGCGGATAGAGTTTAAAAATGAAGAGGATATAAACGATGAGATTGAAAGAATTTTATTTGACCCAGCCACAGAAAAACATGGATTTGGTCAGAGCTTTTTTTTTCAATTACCGCTTTTTTGTAATCCTGAAGAACAGATTCCTGGGTGGTGTTATGATATGATAGATGATTATTATATAATAAAAGAATATAATATTCCATTAGCAAAAAATATAGATAAAGCCAATGCATGGGTTTTAGATTGTTTTAGCGTTATTAGAGATGAAATAAATAAAATTAATATATATAGGTCAAAAAATGGCAATTAAAGATTTATTAATAAGATTAGGTGTTAAAGGCGATAAAAAAGCAAAGACCAAAATAAAAGGTGTCGAAAATGGATTAGGCAATCTTGGAAAATCTGCTATGAAGGCTGGAGCTGCTTTCTTTGGAGCTAGGGCTTTAATAGATGGAATGAAGCAAAGCATTAATTTGGCAGGTATTCAAGAACAAGCAGAAAAAAGGTTAGAAGTTGCTTTGGGTAAGCGTTCAAAGGCTTTATTAGACCAAGCATCTGCTCTTCAACAACAAACAACTTTTGGGGATGAGGCTATAATTGGGGTACAAGCATCTATTGGGGCTTTTGTTAAATCAGAAGAACAAATTAAAAAAGCAACATCAGCAACCTTAGATATGGCAGTTGCTATGGGAATGGATTTAAAAGCATCAGGAGATTTAATTGCTAAAACGCTAGGGTCATCTACAAATGCTTTATCTAGGTATGGAATAGAAGTAAGTGGGGCAGTCGGAAGCACAGAGAGATTAGAGTCACTTACAAATAATATTGCTAAACTTTTTGGTGGTCAGGCATCGGCTCAAGCGCAAACATTTGCTGGGTCTATTGACCAAATGAAAAATGCTATTGGAGACACAGGAGAACAACTTGGTATGTTGTTTCAACCAGCAGTTGAATCATCCGCTAAAGCATTAAAAACATTTTCTGAAGATTTTGGTAAAACAATTAAAGCGATACGAGGAGTGGACTTACAAAAAACTGGGCAAAACTTTTTAAAAAGTACGGATGCATTAATGAAAGCAATTAAAGCAACTTTTAAAGTATATGTTGATTTATACCCTGATATGTTTAAAAAAGCATTATCAAATTTTGGAACTATTGCAAAAAATGTTTTTTTTGGATTCTTAGCATTGGTAAAAGAGGTGGCACTTACTTGCTGGGAGCCTCTATTTGTTTCAGTAGTTCATATAGGGGAAAGAATAAAAGAAGCATTCGCAAATATAATTAATAAAGGAATACTAACACCCTTACAGTTTTTAACAGAAAAAATTAATGAGGTTGGTTCGTTTTTAGGTTTTGAAGATATAAAACCATTTAATTTATTAAAGGTTGTTGAGGTTGACCCATTATTAGACAAATTAAAAGAAACTAAAATCGGCGAATGGATTACTCCAGGAGAAGATGATGTGGACACACTTTCAGAAGCATTAGAAAAATCAGGAGAAATATGGACAGAATACCTTGAAGAAATTTCCGTATTAAAAGACGAGGAAAAAGCAACTGATTTAGAAGCCCACATTAAAAATGAACAAGACAAAGCAAATGAGACTAAAAAAAGCATGATGCAATTAACTAAAGACGAAAAAGCTAAAATAGCGACATTTAAACAAACTTTTGATGCTGCCGTTGGATTTGCAAAGTCACTTGATGCCTATAGGAAACAACTAAGAGATAATGAAATGAATGCTGAAATTCAAGCAATTTTAAAATCTCAAATGACCGAAGAACAAAAAGAATCGGCAATTGCAAATATTAAAGAAAGGTTTAGACAAAAAGACATTCAAGCTGCAAGAAAAATGAAAAGTGTTAAAAAAGCTGAAGCAATTATTAATACAGCAGTTGAGGTAACTAAGCATTTAAGTAATCCAGTTGCTGCTGGATTGATTGCTGCTAAAGGAGCTGCTGAAGTTGCCATTATTGAAGCGCAACAATTCGCAAAAGGTGGTATTGTTCAAGGTTATGGAGACCAAGACACAGTTCCAGCAATGCTTACTCCTGGAGAATTAATATTGAATCAAGCCCAACAAGATAATTTGGCAAACAATATGGGCGGTGTCACAGTCAATATAGGCGGTAATATTATTGGCGAAGAATCTTTTGTTAGAGATACTTTAATTCCTGAAATAGAAAAAGCTAGGATTCTTGCATGAGTTTAAGCCCATCAGCTAATTATACTGGAGCATCTTATTTAAGCAACATAAAAGAAAATTGGTTATTTCAATTATATAATCAAGACTCATATTTACAATTTGATGGAACAGATGATTTTATAGACTGTGGAACAACTAGCTCTGCTATAAGTGGAATAACCTCAAACATTACAATAGCATTTTGGATAAACTTTCCATCAAGCGTTATAGGTGAAAGCATTCCTGATTACATTTTTATGAGCAATTCTATCGCTGATTATTTTACTGGATTTAACATATATAAAGACCAAGATGATAAGATTTCAATATTGGTAAGTGATGGCGGTAATGACAATGATTATAAAAGAATTAGAGGCGATGTGGTATCTGCCGACACTTGGTATTTTGTGGCTATTACAAGCGATTTAGATGGCTCATTTGACACATTAGCTAACACTACAATATTGTATAACAATAGTGGAACAACAGAATCGGCAGCCGACAGTTCATGGAGTGCTAGTAAATCAGTAGGGTATTCAGGTAGTGGTAAAACTTTATTTGGTAAATTTTTAAAACCCGACCCTGATGGATTTGCAGAATTTAAATTAAAAAATTTTGCAATATGGAATGTACAATTAGACTCTAACAATCTAACTGCTATTTATAATAGTGGAAATTTTTTAAGCCTTGAAGAAGATTCAGGAAACTATAATCAATCTTCAAATTTAAAAGCATATTGGGAGTTTAATAATGGAGAAAACTTTGCTCAAGATTTAACAGGGAATATAGCAACTGGAACAATTAGCGGTGCAAAATATAAAGGGTTTTTACCAATAGCTTTTAGAGACACAACAGTCGATGATATATTTTATCATGGAGTAGTCAAATCTAATCCTAGCATAAGAGATAGCATTGATGTTTTAAAATCTAAATCTAAAGTTGGAAACCTATCGCTAAAAATAATTAATTCTAAATATCAAGGGAGTGATATATCTAAAGAGCTATTTGGAGGTTCTAATAATTATTATAATAGAACTGTGAAAGTCTATTCTCAATTAAATGAATTAAACAACATTACAGATTGTTTGCAATTATATCATGGTAGATTAACGAATATATCTCATGATGATGCAAGTATTAATTTATCAATCGTTCAAAAATCGCCCTGGGATAATAAAGTTGTTCCTGATATTCAGTCAGAAACTGGAAGGAAATTTCCCATTATTTATGGTGCTTATACTCCAAATTCTAGTGGCTACACTTCAGAAGCCTATGCGGAGGCTATGGGGCAATTAGTCTTTCCAGTAGAAGTTGATATTTGGGGTTATAACTATGAATGTTTATTACATAAAGACATTGGTTCTACTGATACAACCTTACATTATTATGAAGAATCCGTAGATGCTTTTTTACCCCTTGCTAATTCAAATGATGCCGTAGCTTATGGGGATGGGTATGTAGCTAGAACTAAATGGGATTTAACAAGGCATTTTAAATTTAAGCCTATAGATACAGTTGTTAGGGCATCAGGCTGGGATAGTTCATATCAAATTGGGAATGCTTTTGATGGAATAGCCGACCAAGATAGCACCACAACTCCGTCAACCTATGCTCAATTTGATTATGAATACCCAACCGCAGACACTCAATCTCAAAACACAGTTAACCAATGGGATGTTGACACTCATTTTAATATTCCAGGTTTTGATGATTTTTTTTATTCTTCAGGAAGCGGTTCAAACAACCTTACTTGCGAAGTGCGATGGACAATGACTAATTTTTATGCGGTTCAAAATAGCGACACATCAGGCGCTGGTGGTTTTTCAGCTAATACTTTTAAAATTACTGACAATGGTAGGCATGGAGGAAGCGTAATTAAGGCTACCGCAGCAGGAATTAGTAATGGCGCAACTTTTACTAACGGAAGTTATTCTGATTTAAACGCTTTTAGTTCAGGAACAAAAGTAACAATATCGGAACGAACCGCTAGTCGCGATATGTTAGACGATTTAATTCAATATAAATATGACGATGGTTTTTGGATAAGGTTTGAAAGGTCTGCAACGAGACATGGGGATGTTACTGGTGGAACGAATGTTGGAATTTATGGAGTTTTAAAAGTTTATGATATACGATTTTTAACCACTTTAAAAGTTCCTACTTTTAATACAACAGCGGAAGGAATGAAGCGATTAAAAGATGTTAAAAAATTATATAGTGGAGCAGATGGATTAACTGCCAGTTGGGATAATTCAGCAATTACATTAGGTCATCAAGCCCATAGGGATTTATTAATAAGATATGCTGGTATGCCTACAATAGAACCTGAGAATTGGAACTACTTAATTTATGACAGAGCATCTTGGGGCATTAGGCATTGGCAACACGAAGAAATCTCATTAATTAAATATCTTGAAAAACTCCAATATGAATTTGGGTTTATTCATAAAGTTTCAGCAACTGGAGTTTCTAAATATATATGGATTCATGGAACCGATACAAACAATGTATTAAGAGCCGAAGATGTTGTTGCTACGCTTAAAAAAGAAGATATTAGCTCATTAAATATAAGCACTACATCAATAAATGAAATAGTCACTAAGGCGGTAATTAATACAAATAGACACCCTGCAAAAGAAAATTATTTAACACAAACAACCGCAGTTAATTCAACGCCTAGAACAAAATATAATATTAAATCAAAAGAAAATGTATCAACAATTAATTTAGACGCATTAACACTAGCTCCAGCTACAACCCCAGCGAATGATAAACAATCGGATTTTTATTCATATTATAGCCAAGCAAATGGAGACACTAAAAAAATAATAAGTTGTAATGTTGTAAATATGCAAAAAGGGTATTTATTAGAGGTTGGTGATGTGATTAAATTTGACAATATGCCCGTAGAACCTTTCGCAAGTGATTGGAGCAACTATTATATGGTTGTTGAATTAGTGAGGTCTGCGGGTAAAATAAAAATTAAGGCAAGGGAAATAGGTTAATTTATGGCTTACCAAAGAATAGCAAGACCAAAAATATATGTAGATATGATAAATCCATTATTAGAAAATGGAACAATTACAGGAACAGACCAAATAACAGGAAGCGGTATATTAACAACTGCTTCCTCAATTATTCAATTGTTTGATAATAAGCCAAATAACGCAATAACTATTGGCGGTAATGGGGGAACAACAGCACAAAATATTATAGTAGATACTAATATAGACACAAATAATGATTTATTAGGAGAAACTATGTTTATTGCGATTTTAGGTCATAATTTAAAATCTGCCGATGCTCAACTTAAAATTCAAACAGATGATGCATCAGATTTTGGCTCTCCTGAATCTCCAGGAATGACTGAGGTCTATAATTCTGAAACGACCACCTCAAGCGGTAATTATGCAAGACCAGCTTCTGACGGGTGGAGCTTGTTTACTTATACTCAAAATAGTGATAATCGGTATCAAAAATTAATTATTGATGATGTTAGTACATTTGATACTGATATAAAAATTGGGTGCATATTGTGGGGCGTTGCATATACTTTCCCAAGTTCTCCTGATATGAATATTAAAAGAAGTTTTAGCTATGATGGATTAAAAATTAATGAGTCATTAGGTGGTCAAAAATACGCTCACGCAACTCATTTAACCAATAGCTCTTGGACAGCAACTGGAGCTTTTGACCAAACATCTGAAAAAGCATTTAAAACTGGTAGGCAACAAATAGATATGAGCTTTAGCTATTTAACAGATACCGATGCTTTCCCTAGCAATTTATACGATATGGGTGTTTCAAGAACTGATGAATCAATATTAAATAGATTAATATTTATGACCAATGGCGGAATGTTTCCTTTATTATTGCAATTAGATAATACTGAAAATAGTGGAGACGATGGTTGGCTTTATTGTAGATTAAAAAATGAGCCATCTTTTACTCAGGTAGCTAATAGATATTGGTCAACTAATTTATCATTTATTGAAGAATTATAGTTTTTTATATTAAAAAATGATTATATTAAGCATTATGGTTTATTAAAAATTCCTTATATTGAGGGGTGGTCTATCTGCTACATTCCTGTAGTACCTTCTTGTTTAGATAATCACACTTCCGCCCCTCTACTATTTAACCCTTTACATACCCTTTAAAAAAAATAATAAAGTTCTTGCACCCTATTGTTAATGTCGGTACATTACATTGTGATTATTAAGAAAAACAACAAGGAGTTAAAAATGACAAAATTAGAAAAGAAAATGTATAAAAGAGTTGGCGATGCTATGTCAGACGGCATTGATGCTGGGTTTTCAATGTTTTTAGACCAAGACCTATCATCACAAGAAAAAGGTGTTTTAGGTTCTTTAGCTAAAAAGAATTTGGTTTATAGTGTGGCTTGGGGTGAGCATAGTGTTAATTCAAACGCTTCAAAAGTTTGGTATGTAACAACTGATAGTTATGATGAATATAATAAGCTACTTGAAGGGGGTAAGTAGGATGAAACATATAATAGAAGATTATAATGGTATTGTAATAAATGACAAGCCTATCAAACCTGAAGATATTATGGTTACAATTAGTGTTAAATATGAGGGTAAACATGGTGTATCTGAATACCAACTCCACGATGAATCTTTAGCCGATGATGGTCGTGACCTTGATGAAATAGTTAAAGAATATGTTGATATTGATTACGAAGGAGGCAAGTAGGATGAAATATAAATACAAAAACAAATTAGTTGATTTAGAAAAACATTTTAAAGGCGAAATTTGGATAACCACAAAAAAATCAGTTGTTCTATTATTAGATAACTATAGGGGTAAAAAATATATCCCTTTAAATAAGGTTGTTTTTAGCGAAGGGAGTAAGTAGAATGAGAAGTATAAAAAAAGATACCACTAGAAAAAATACAGTCATATTTGACCTAGACGGAACGATTGCTAAAATAGACAAAAGACGAGAGTTGGCGACTGTTCCTAGCCCTAGTCACTTAACAAAATCAAAAGGCAAAATTGATTGGGATGTTTTCTTTGACCCTTTAAATATTGACTTAGACTGGTCAAACAAACCAGTTGTTGAATCTCTTAAATTGTTTTATAACGATGGATATGAAATAATTATTTTATCAGGTAGATTAGACACAACTAAGATTGAAACAGAAAAATGGTTAAAAAAACACCACATTCCTTACGATGAACTTTATATGCGACCTGAAGATTGTCGTTATATTCCTGATGATATATTAAAATGGGAAATGCTTAAATGGCACGATATTGATAAAAAAGATATTTTTTGTATCTTTGACGATAGAAAAAGAGTTGTAGATATGTGGCGAACAGAAGGATTAACCTGTTTTCAAGTAGCTGAAGGAAACTTTTAACTCTTAGTAAACTCTTTAAAATAATACTTGCATCTTAATTTTAGGGGTTATAGATTACATCGTGATTATCAATAAAAATAACAAGGAGTTAAATATGAGAAATAAAAACGGCAAACTTATTACTACTATAAAAAAAGGTAATGATGTGTTTGAATTATATAAAGCTATTAGGTGGGGTGGATATTCAACTCCTATTATTGTTAAGAATGGTAAAGAAATAAAACAATATGGAGTAAATCTTTATACTGAATATGCCATAAAGAAGTTTGAAGAGGAATTTGGAAGGGGTAAATAGGATGTTACTTAAAAAAAGCGAAATCAAAAAGCTCATAAAAAACGAAGGGTATAGAATCAGCCCTGAATCTTATGAGGGTATAAATAGGGCGGTAGAAAGCACGATAAAGCAAATGCTAGTGCAAGTAGCCAATGACAATATGAAAACCTTAATGATGCAACATACTGGGGCAAAAACAACTAAAATAGATTCTAGTTCTTGCTCAAGATGTGCCAACATTGAAAACACATATATTAGGTGGGCAAAAAATGTCCAACAATTTTGTGCAGATGAGGCAACTATAATGTTTAACAGATTAAGGAGTAGATAATGAGACTTGCTAAAAGAAGTTGTACAGAATGTTTATCAGTTTTACCCATAACAGATTTTCCTAAGTCGGGTGGCGGTGGCGGTAGAAATGGATTAGATGCTAGTGGAAATCCATATCGCAGACACCAATGCAAACCATGTCATTGGGAAAGGAAGAAAAAACTTCCTAGTGGTAGATATGGGAAAGCAAAACTACTTAGAGAATATAAGGAAAAATGTTCTTGTGTGGTTTGTGGATATTCTAAAAAATCAAGGGGTAAGAAGTTTAGCACTTGGGTTTTGAATTTCCATCATCACGATTCTAATAAATTTGCTAATGTTGGAAATATGATTAAGCAATATGGTTGGAAACGAATATTAAAAGAAATAAATAAGTGCATTGTAATTTGTTTTAATTGCCACATGGAGTTACATGGTCACTCCGTACATGAAATTGAGGTGTAAATGATAGCATTACCACACATAATTGAATATCAAGAACTAAAAGAACAATATCTTAAATTAAGCAGTTTTATTAGAACCTTACATCAACATACAGACTTTGATAAAAATAGCGATACAGATGAAATAGTTGGTAATTTAGGTATTCTAGCAGATAGGTTAGATGCAATAATAATAACAATGGATGCTTTTGAACAAAACGATTTGGGGATGAAATAATGATAGGGGAAATGAAACCAATGGTAACTGATGATGATTTCACACCATTTTTAAGATGGTTGGTTCGGAAATATAATTATAATGAAGAACAAATAATTCATGTGGTAGAAAAACCATATAAATATCAACTGCAATATGAGGAGTTTTTTAATGAAGAAATCTAAACATCAAAAAATAAAAGAGCATTTAGAATCGGGAAAATCAATTACAAGTTGGGAAGCGATTCAAGAATATAATGTAACTAGGTTGGCTGCGATAATCTTTAATCTTAAAAAAGAAGGGATGCGGATTGAATCAAAAGACTATGTGGGAAAAAATAATAATGGGGATAATATTAGATATACTAAATATAGATGCTTAGATATTATAAAAGATGAAAGCCAATTAGCTATGTTTACAGATAAGCCTAGAGAATTTAAAAGGTGGTTAGATACACCGCCTAAATTGAAAAAAGGAGATATTAGATAATTATGTGGGGCAAGGGGTTTTCCTGCAAACGTCATGTTGGATTTCGCTTTCCTCTTGCCTCACTATAAAATAAAACTTAAAAAGGTAGTTACGGCTAAAACCACCATCCGTTAATATGCAAATTGAGATTGTTTACAACGAATTTGTCAAGCGTGGTCTACCTTTTATTTAAGGAGTAAAAAATTAGTGGAAATTGAAGAAGGAGTTAAAATATCATGGAAAAATGGTTAGATAAGTTTGAAAGATTTGTAGAAGTTTATTTAATAATAGCATCTACAATGTTAATAATTAGCTTTATTTATAATATAATAAAAAGGAGTATGTAGTGGAAAATAATAAAAAACCTAAGATTGAATTTCAACCAGGAAAAAAATATAAAATTCAATTAATCTTTGATGAGTGTAAATCGGGTAAGACAACAAAACCTGATGGTAAATCTTATAACTGGTATTTATACCAATGCAAATATGATTCAAATGAATATACATTTTTCGCAGATTATGATTTACATGATGAATTAAAAAAATATGGTCGTGGAGATATTTTAGAAATTCAAGATAATTATGAGGGAGAGAATCCCTATGGACATGATTGGAATGTTATTTCAGTTGGGTTAGGTGGTTCATTAGATAAAATTATGAAAGATGGCAAGAATAAGACTGAGATTAAAATTGAATTATTTGCCTGTATGAAAGTGGCATCATCATTTAGTAAATCATTAGACGAGTTAAAAGCTAATACTTATGTAGTGCAACAATTGCATAAAGAAATGGTTGATGAAGTAATTAATGAATCATCACAAGCGCAGGAAGTTGTAGATAAAGTAGAGGAATTGTTCTAAAATGAAACGGAGTAAGTGGGATAAAGTATTTTCAGATGCAGTTAGAACGCGAGATAAATGGACTTGTCAAAGATGCAGTAAATTTTATCCCGAAGGTAAGCGTCAGGGTTTACATTGCTCCCACTTTTATGGCAGAGCAAAATATTCAACTAGGTTTGATTTTGAAAATGCAGAGGCTCTTTGTTATGGTTGCCATCAATATTTAGGTAGCCATCCCGAAGAACATAGAAAGCATAAAATAAAAAAAATAGGTAAATCCAATTTTGGAAAATTGACTTTAAGGTCAAATAATAGAGCTAGTAAAAAAGATTTATTATCAAATTGGCATTATGACTATTTAAAAAATGAATTGCGGAAATATGAAAAAATCAATGATTGAATGGATATTGGAGATAACAGAAGATAAAGCAGTTAATAATAGAATGCATATTCAGAAAAAAGCGAATATGTATGAAAGACTACACCATAAAATTGATGATGTTTTAAAATATTGTAAATCTTGTGGTAAGGTTTGGCAAAAAAATAGAAAAATGATGACTAGAGAATGGGAGTATTATCCAAAAGACTACATACCAATAATAGGAAAAAAACGAGAACTATGTCCAAATTGTAAGGAGAACAAATAATGGCAAAACGATTTATAGATACTAAAATATGGGATAAGGCTTGGTTTAGAAAATTAAGCGTTAATGGGAAATTATTATGGGTTTATATTTTAACTAAATGTGACCACGCAGGAATTTTAGATGCTGATTGGGAGGCAGCTTCGTTTTTTATTGGTTATAATATTAGTGAATATGAAGAAATCCCCGACCAAATTAAACACAAAATGATATCAATAGAAGATGACCAGTTTTTTATACCATCATTTATTGAGTATCAATATGGTGCTTTAAGAATTAACTCTAAACCACATTTATCTGTTATTAAAAGATTAGAGGAAAAAGGGTTAAATAACTATTTACAAAAGAGTTTGGTAAGTCTTAAAGATAAAGATAAAGAAAAAGATATAGATAAAAGAGAGGATAAATTTATAGAAAAAGTGAATAGTATTATTAAAGAAAAAAAATATTCCAATGAAGAAACAGATAATTTTGTAGGGTTTTGGACAGAGCGCAATACATCTAATACTAAAATGAGGTTTGAATTACAACAAACATTTGATATAGGTAGGAGATTATCTACTTGGGTAAAGAATAATAAAGATTGGAAAATAAAAGACAAGAAGGTTAAAAATGAGCGAAAAGAAATGCAGTTCACAGGACGCTAGTTTTTTTGTTAATGATTTATTTGACACATTAGATATAAAAGGGAATAATCAATTATTATTTAATCAATTTTGTAGCTTATTAATGAAATTTAGTAAGGAAACAATTAGGAAAGCGTGGAAAGATGTTGTCTATAGTTGTGAACCTCCTAATGGACAAATGGCAGGTCGACTGCCTAAGATGTTCATTATAGAAAAAATATTAATGAGCAATAGGATTGAAAAATGGAATACAGAACATCAAATAAATAAAAAAAAAGAAGTAGAGTCAGGAACAATATCAAAATTATGGGAGTGGGGAATTGATTATCGAGATGGAAAACTAACTAAACAAGAACTAGAAAAAAAGATAGAGGAAAATTTATGAGCAAAAACCAAGAATCTTTATTTGGAGATTTAGATGAATATTCATGGTGGAATAAAGAATGGCAAGATATGCCTGAATATAAAATGTTAGACGAATCCCCATTTCAATCAATAAATATTCATTTTAAAACCGAAGAAGATAGAAATGAATTTGCTAAATTAGTAAATCAAACCATCACTCAACAAACTAAATATATTTGGTTTCCTAAAAAAGATGAGCTACCACCAAGATATTTTTTATATGTGGATGAAGAAGAATGAATCCTAAATATCCAATATATATAATATCAAAAAATAGGTGGAAATATTGTGATGGTAATTTATCAACCTCACACGCTTTAGATTTAATAAATGTTCCATATAGGATTGTAGTAGAACCTCATGAGTATAATGATTATAAAAAATATATTCATCCGAATAAAATATTAAAATTACCTTTTTCTAATTTAAATAAAGGGAGTATTCCAGCTAGAAATTGGGTTTGGGAGCATTCAATAAAAGAGGGTCATAAAAGACATTGGATTATGGATGATAATATTCAGCATTTTTATAGATTAAATAGAAATAGGAGATTGCATATTAATAGTGGTACTATATTTAAATGTGCAGAAGATTTTGTAGATAGATATATAAATGTACCGATGGCAGGATTTAATTATAATACATTTGCTATTCCTAGAAAAAATCTTGCACCATTCTATCTTAATACTCGCGTTTATTCTTGTATATTATTATCAAATAATTTAAAGCATAGGTGGCGAGGGAGATATAACGAAGATACAGATTTAAGTTTAAGAGTATTAAAAGATGGTAATTGTACTATCTTATTTAATGCATTTTTATGTGATAAAGTAAACACGATGAGAATGACTGGCGGTAATACAGATAAATTATATCAACAAAATGAATATCAAGACGGAAGAAAAAAGATGGCAGAATCGCTAGTTAAACAACATCCCGATGTTGTTAGGATGGCTTGGAAGTGGGATAGGTGGACTCATTTCGTAGATTATAAGCAGTTCAAACTTAATAATAAGTTAATTAAAAAAGATGGGGTAACTATTAAACAAGGCATTAATAATTATGGAATGAAATTAATACAACTGGAGAATATATGATTTTAGTAACAGGAGGAGCGGGATTTATTGGAACTAATTTAATTGATAGACTGGTAAAAGATAAAGAAGGTGTAATATTGTTTGACAAAAAAATATCTAAAAGAACAGATGTAAATATTTTTAAAGGAGATTTGTCTAATGAAAAAGATATAAGTTTTTTTATTAAAAATTTTGGTCAGGTTGATACAATAATTCATTTAGGGGCGATAGCAAGGATTCACACATCTATGAAAGAGCCAAAAAAAGTATTATTAAATAATATAGTAAGTACAATTAATATTCTTGATTATGCAAAGGATTTTAATATCCCAGTTATATATGCTGGGTCTAGCTCAAAATTTGCAGGAGTAAATAAAAGCCCATATGCGTTTTCAAAGCACAAAGGCGAAGAATTATGCAAATTGTATAATAAAAACTATAATCTTAAAACTTACATTTGCAGATTTTATAATGTTTATGGTAAGCATCAAATTGAAAAAGGCAAATATTCAACTGTAATTGGAATATTTGAAAAACAATTTAGGGAAAATAAACCATTAACAATTGTGGGAGATGGAACACAAATAAGAGATTTTACGCATATTGATGATATTGTAGATGGAATAATAAAAGCAAAAAATATGATTATAAATTCAAAAAAAACATATTTAGAATTTGATTTTGGAACTGGTGTTGAATATTCTATAAATGATATTGCTAATATGTTTGGTGCAGATTATCCTAAAAAATACTTAAAAAATAGAAAAGGCGAGTATGATTATTCATTAGCCGACAATAATTATACAAAAAATATTTTAAACTGGTCACCGAGGAAAAAACTAACAAATTATATAAAAAATACAATAAACCCTTAAATAACTCTTAAAATAAATTAATAAAAGACTTGCCTCGTATTGATTTATTCCATATTTTCTTGTTGTGATTATCAATAACAACATAACAAGTGAGGAAAAAATGCAAAAAGGTAAATTTAATAATAGTAGGGGTTTTGGAGTAGAAATTGAGTATATAAGACCAACAAGTGTTTCTAAGCAAGAGATATGTAATGCTCTAACATCAGTAACTTGTAGGGTTGAGGGATATAACCATAATACTGTTTCTTATTGGAAAATAGTTACAGATGCTTCTGTAAAAGCTAATCCATCATGCACATATGCTTCTGATTCTTATAATGGATATGTTGGAGATAATGAAATAGTATCTCCAATTCTTTATGGAGAAAATGGTTTTGAACAATTAAAAGAAATATTAGATGTTCTTAATAACAAGGGATGTAAGGTTAATTATAGTTGTGGTATTCATGTTCATCACGATGTGACTAATAAGATGATTGAAGGTAAAGAGAAAAGCCAAAAGTTTTTAACTAATCTTATAAAGTTTGTTGCTAAGTATGAGCATTTAATTTATAAGTTGGTTTCTCCATCAAGATTGGACAGTAGAAAATATAGCACACCTGTAAGAAGAGATTATTTTGATAGATATTGTAATATGAATAAAAGACAGATTAAGGAAATGATGACTAAGGTTAAAAGAGATTGTACTAGAAAATATCGCAATGGTAGTGATATCGATAGAGGTCAAATATCTCCTCGCGTTCAATCTAATAGAGGTTGCGGTCTTAATCTTCGTAATGTTTGGACAAGAGGCTCAGTTGAGTTTAGGTATCATAATGGTTCTTTAAATTTTGATAAGATTGTTTCCTGGATTGTTTTTACTCAAGCGATTGTTAATACTGTTGAAGAAGCAAATAGTGTTCAAATGAACTATGTTCCAAGTGATGTTGATGGTCTTTTTTATCTAAGGAAAGCAATTGGTTTTGTTGGTAGCACAACTAGAGATGCTGTAACAGATATGGCTACTAATTATATTGTTAAAAGATATAAAGAGCTAAGTGCTAGAGAAAATGATTATCGCAGACAAGGCGATTATACTTATGTAGATAGTGGTTTAACTTTAAATCAAGAAGGAGTTTAATATGTGTGGATTAGCAGGAGTTATTTTAAAGCAAAAAGATAGAGACAACGAGACCCTTAATCGGGTCTCAAAGTCTTTTACTGGGATGTTAAAAGAGGCGGATATGCGAGGTGGTCACGCTACTGGTTTTGCCTTAATAGATAAGCATGGAGATTATGCAATCTGCAAAAAACCAAAAGATGCTTATGAGTTTTTTAATGATGAAGATGTTAAAGATAATATTGGTTTAGTTTATGATGGTATTACTACAATGATGGGTCATACTAGATATGCGACACTAGGCTCACCATCTATTAATAAAAATAATCATCCCATTAGAACTGGTCAAACCATAGGAACTCATAATGGTTCAATATCTAATCACAAAGAATTGTTCCATAAGTATGATATGGACAGATTCGCGCAAGTGGATAGTGAGGCAATATTTAGATTATATGAAACATCTAATAATGTTGATGATTTCCTAAATAATAGATTGCCAAAAGTTCAGGGTCGTGTTGCGATTGTTTGGGCGGATTTAGAACGACCTGATTATGTCTATATGGTTAAGGCTAATAATCCAATTCAAATGGTTTATGTTCCTGAATATGATTGCTATGCTTATGGAAGTACAGATTCTATTATAAACGCAGGTTTTTGGGGAGATTATAAGCGTATTACTATAGAGCCTAATACGATGGTTAGAATAAATACAAAGACTCTTAAAATGGATACTCAAAAAATAAGAATATCAAAACCTAAGATTAAAAAGTTCTCATTTTATGATGAAAAAATTGGAGCATATAAAGATAAACCTCAAACAGTTGATAGATTTGTTCCGAGGTTTTCATATAGTGACCAATTAAAAATGTTTAAGACAAGTGATGGTTCAACAATAAGGAAGGTAAAATAATGCCAAACAAAGATGCTAAAAATAGAAAAAGAAAAAGAATCTTAAAAAACGAGCAATTAAAAAAAGAGGGAAGAACACCAAATCAAATTGCTAGAAAAAAAAGGAGGAGAAATAATGTTTGATTTATTTGTATATGGTACATTAAAAAAAGGTGGCTCAAATCATAGCTTTATAAAAGGCTCTGAGTTTTTAAGGCATGATATATTAAAAGACCACGCTATTTATAAGCCAAACCATTTTAGTTTTCCAATAATGACGCTTAATAAAAATAGCAAAGTATATGGAGAAGTTTATAGAGTAGATAGTGAGACATTAAATAGATTAGATATGCTAGAGCAAGAGGGTACATTTTATAATCGAATAGATGATAGTAAATTAGGGTGTCAATATTACCTATGGAGAGAACAAGATGGTTTATTTGTTCGCGAAGAAGATAAAATAAAAAATGGATATTGGGAAGTAAAAGGAGAAGTTGATTTAAGTCTTGTTATTGATAATAGAAAATACACAGACAAGGCAGATAAGTTAGTTTTTCACATGAGGTTTTTTGATGGAAAACGCGCACCAACGAATAAGATATATATGGACTTAGTTAATAAAAGAAGTCATTTAAATCTAAATACAGAAAATGAAGAAATATTTTTAAGAGATTGTATAATGAAGGGAGTCGTAAGTGAGTGGAAAGAACCAGAGCACTCATTCAATATCTTGCGAGATATGTGAGGATTTAGTGACAGTTTTAAATAAAAGAAATAATATCTTTATTTGTAAGAAGTGCGAAGATAATTATCCGATTTATAAAAAATGACCGAATTAGAAAACATAGTAACAATAGTGTCTTATGAAGAGTTTAGTGAGTTAGTTGTAAAGATTGGTAGTGATGAGCTAACTGTAATGGAATTAATAGATGCTATCGCTCAAATAAATGGAGTAATATATGAACAAACAAACTCATTTGGAGCAACATAAAGTAAACCATGATTTTTTATATCATGCAGAAATTATGTTTGAAACAAAAGATGCGTTTGATTATAAAAGCGCAGTCGGAAACAATCTAAAAGAATTATTAATTGATATCGATGTAAGGTTAAAAGAACTATCTAACCGAAATCCCCAAATTGTACAAGCCTTATATAAACCCCAAAACGAATCAATTAACATAACACCAAAGATAATATCACTATTAAAGTTTAAGCCTTATTATAGTAGTAATAAGACCCAATAAACTATATTCTAGCTTAATATATTTATTTAAAATAATCACTTTCATTAGTTTTAAAAGATATTTTAAATTTTAATACTTAAAAAGTAAGAATTATTATTGTCTAAAAAATCTGAAAACAATGCTGCATTAAATGTTGAGTTAGTCGGCATTAAGAATTTAAAAATGACTCATTCCTGGAGAATTGAATTTGATGTCTTTGAGATTGACAATGATAAAGTAAAGATTTTAATGGATATGTTAAACAAGCCTCTTTCAATGGGATTAGTACAATTAGATGACTAAACAAACGTCAAACAAACGCTCTAATCATAAAAAGAATGGAGACTTTGCAAAAGGTAATAAGCTAGGTAATAGATGGAAAAAAGGTCAATCAGGAAATCCTAATGGTAGGCGAAATGCTTATACTGACTTAATAAAAGAGTTTAGTTTTCAAGAAGTAGATGGTAGAGAACGCAGAGAAGTTATATTAAATAAATTATTTCAACTGGCGGAGCGTGGAGATTTAAGAGCAATACAATTTATTGTAGAAAGACTAGAAGGAAAGGCAGTCGAAAGACAAGAGCGAACAACTAAAAATGAACCGATACAAGTAATGGTTATAAATGATTGAATGGACACTAGACGCTACAAGAAGAGATATATTAAACGACCCAAGCAGGTTCAAAGTGTTAGTATGTGGGAGAAGATGGGGCAAAACTATTTTATCGCTTATGTATTTACTGAAAGACCCATTTCAAGCAAACGAAAGAAGATGGTTCATTACGCCAACCTATCGAATGGGCAGGAATATAGTGTTTCCTACTCTTCGCCAAATGTTTACAGGGTTTGTTGGGGCTAAATTAAATGAGACTGAAATGTCAGTAAGATTTGAGAATGGAGCAGAGTTTGCAGTTAAGGGTGCAGATAATGAACACGCATTAAGGGGAGTAGAATTAACTAAATGCGTAATGGATGAGATGGCATATATTAAGCCTCATGTTTGGGAAGAGATTGTATATCCTATGTTAGCAACAACCGAAGGAAGCGTTTTATTTATTGGCACTCCAAGCGGTTATGATGTGATGTATGATTTATATTCAAGGGGTCAAAGCGATAAGAATTGGCGTTCATGGCAATTTAAAACAATAGATGGTGGCTTTGTATCTGCGGATGAAATAGCTAACGCAAAAAAGACAATGGATGCTAGTGTGTTTAGGCAGGAATTTGAAGCATCGTTTGAAACAACTGGTAATAGAGCTGCATGGAACTTTGATAGAGATATTCATGTTAAAAAAGCAAAGGAACTATCTAGTTATAAATGGTGGGGCTGTGACTTTAATGTTGACTGGATGTCGGCAGTATTATGTACTCAATTTACTGATGGAACAATTCATTATTATGATGAGATAAGATTAAAGAATAGTAACACCGAACAAATGGCTAGGAAGATGAAAGCGATTGAGCCTAATGTGGAAGTTTATCCTGACCCAGCTGGTTCGGCTCGTTCCACGACCAGTAATCGTTCAGACCACGCAATTTTAAGAGATTATGGTTTTTTAATTCGTGCTAAAAAATCGCATCCAAGTCATATAGATAGATTGAACGCATTAAATAGAAAGCTACTAGATGCAGATGGTAAGGTAACAATGACCATTGACCCTAAATGCAAATATTTAATAAAAGATTTAGAACAGGTGCAGAGAGATAAAAAGGGAGGCATAGATAAATCTAACATAGAGCTTACTCACGCTTTAGATGCTTGTAGCTATGCCATTAGTTATAAGTTTCCAGTCATAAGTAGAGTCAGCACAACAATGGAATGGTAATAATATGATAAATTTTGGCAGAACAGTTAATCAAGTAGTAATCCCTGAATTATCCGAACAAATAATATTAAACACAGTTGCAAAGGCAGAGCAAAATTTTAAAGAGCAACAAAACGCTGAAAGAAAAACGGCTTTAGATTTTTATTATAATATCAATATGGATAAGCACTTAGAACAATGGTTTGGTAGTGACTCATTAAGTCAAATCCCAACCTATCCTCAAAAGATTGTTCCAAGATTTGCAAGGGCTAGAATGATGCTATATAAAAGTCAGGTTTCTAGGTTAATTGGTGGCGAAGAAAATAGCGATTATAAAGAATTAACTCATATGTTAGATAGCCAAACAAAACAATTTAGCGAATTAGCATGGCTTTTAGGTAGTTGCTATTTTAAGACTAGGTTTAGTGAGCGTCATCAAAGACTTGAATATGAAATACTTCCTTTTGTAAAGGAATATTATATGGGTGGAGAATCAGAGCCTTATGGATATAGTTATGAAATAGATAAGGGTAATAATAAAGATAGGATGTTTGTTTTTTGGTCTGAAGATAGAGATGGCATTCCTGGGATGCATTTTAAATTTAATCAAAAGGGTAAGCGATTTGCAGTCAATGGTAATAGCGATATGATTAATCCATATGGTGTAAATCCAATTAGCCGAGTTATTTATCCATCATCAAGTTTTGATGTTGTAAGAAGTGCAGTTCAGATTGGCATTGCTATGACTGAAATTGCTTTAAGTGTTCGCTCAAGATTAGGACAACCAGTATTTACTGGGATAGACGAAGGTCAATCAGTTATAAAATCGGGAATAGATTCAGCGATTATCCTGCCTGAAGGAGCAACATTTCAATATGTATCTCCTAGCGGAGGAATTAATGAGATGATTGAAAGCGTAAAAACTTTTGCTAATCAAACCGCAGAGAACAACCATCTAAGAATAAGATGGGGCGAATCATCAGGTAATAGCCCAAGTGGAGAAGCATTAAGAATATTAGAGATTGAAAATCTTGAGTCTAGGGAAAGTGACATTGCTTATTTTAAAGAATGGGAGCATGAAAGATATGATATTGATAGAATTATATTAGACACTCATGGAGTAATTTCTTTAAGTGAGGATTTATCTATTGATTTTGGAGAAGTGTCTTATCCAATGTCAGTTGACCAAGAATTAAAGATGCTTGATTGGAAATTGTCTAAAGGTATTATGACCAAGAAAGAACTGCTATTATATTTTAATCCTGATATGAGTAATGAAGAATTAGATATAAAAATGGGCGAGGTTCAAGAAGAAAAAACACAAGCAATTCAAGCGGAAAAACAAGCAAACCAACCAGCTATATTTCAATCATTAAGAGAAGAAGCTAATGATAGTCAATAAATTTTTAGATAAAATAGATATTTTAAAATTAAAAATAAAACAAGATGCTGATAATATTTTAAAAGCTATTGATATGGATGAACTATTAAAAGACCCTGAATCATATTTAACTGCATTAGGTGAGCAATTTATGGAGCAACATGATAAGGAAATAAAGCAAGGGTATAAAGAGGGTAAAAAGTTTGCTAATAAAATCATAGAAAAATCATGAGAACCACTATAGATATATCAAAAGCATTTAATTTAAATAAGATAAAGTTTGACTTATCTAAAGAAATAAATGAGTCAGCAAAGGCAATTGTTAAAGACCATGATAATAGATTGAATTATGGGCAAGGTGTTGATGGAAAGATGATGACTAAGTTGCAACCATCTACAATAAAAAGTAAGCGTTTAAAGGGTTATAAGAAACCTAGAACGCCATTATATGCTACTGGTACAATGAAAAATATTAGAATAGATAAAAAAGCAACAAGGATGAGCCAAGAAGCAAGACTAACGCCCCCTTTAAGTAGAATTAAACCTGATGAAATTGGAGCATTCCACCAAGCAGGTGTTGGTCATTTACCAAAAAGAGAATGGTTTGGAGTTACTAAAAAAGTGGAAAAAAAATTACTTAAATTTATGGAATTAAAAATAAATAGGATTTTAAAAAATGCCTAAAGAAAATATTCCACTAGAAGAAGCGCAAAGATTAAAGCAGATTCAAACTGCTACTAGGGCAATACAAGAATTAGAAATAATTATAACATCCTCAATGTCAACTGCTACATCAAAAACTATTTTAGATTTACAACAAACAATTACAACTCTAAGGGCTACTGGCGCAAGTAATGAAACAATAAAAAATACATTACTACAAGATTTAGATGATGGTGGGATAATATTTGGCACTTATAGAAATAATATTAAAAATGCTACTGGTAATGCGGTTCAATTAATGAGTGAAGCTGCCATAAGAGAACAATATGGTGATAAAGGAATAAGGACATTTAAATGGATTACGGCTGGTGGTAATGTTTGTGCAGATTGTGAGCCTAGACATGGAGACATTGCAACATGGGAAGAATGGAATACAATTGGAATGCCTAGAAGCGGTTTTAGTGTGTGTAAGCATAATTGTCAATGCCAACTAGTACCATCAACATATAACAATAAAGAAATACAAGGTGTGGTTAGAAGGAAAGAACGAAGGAAAGAACTTGAAGAAAAATTTAGAGCTTAAAGATTTTAATAACAATCAAAGGAGACAGAATGTCACAAGATAACACGCAGGATGCGACTGGTTATAAAGAGCAACCACCAGTAGAAAAAGCTATTGCTCAAGAGGTGGTTACTGACAACCAAAAAGAACAACCAACAGAGCCTGAAGTTGGTAGTTTAATTGCAGAAAGCAAAAAGTATAGAAATAGGGCGCAAGAAGCTGAAAACAAACTTGCTAAGATGGAAAAAAAATTAGCCTTAGATAGAGAAAATACGATGGCTGAACAAAACAAATGGCAAGAACTCGCGGAAGAAAGAAGGGTTAAACTGCAAGAGCAAGAACCTATTATTGAAGCTGCTATGAATGAAATGTCTGCATTTCGTGAGGAAATTTTGGCTGATTTTAGTGAAGAGGATAGAGAAGCATTTGGTGAGTTAAATCTAACTCAGCTTAGAACTCTTCATAAGAAACTAATTAACAATTCTAATGCGGTAACACCTACAGATGGAACACCAGCTAGGACATCCAATCCTGACAATAAAAATTGGTTGGATATGCCTCAAAATGAAAGGCGTGACAACTGGCAAAATATCTTAGATGGCTACCGACTTAGAAAAAAATAAGGAGAGCTATTAAATGGCTAACTATTATGGATTTACAGGAGATGTAACTCAAAAATCTGATGTAGATGTATTCGTTCCTGAGCTTTGGGGCGATTCAGTTTATAGATATTTTGAGAAGAGTCTTATTTTTAAACCTTTTTTCGATGATTATTCTAGTCTTGTTCAAGGGCGTGGAGATGTTCTCCATATTCCAACAGTTCAAGAAGTAGCAAGTGCTGATAAAAGTGCTAATACTGCTGTAGAATATACCGCTAATGTTGAAACTGATATTGACTTGGCAATTGACCAACATAAATATGCTGCGAAGCTATTTGAGGACATTGCTATGATACAATCTAATGAGCAACTGTTTTCTAAGTATTCTCAATCAATGGGATATGCTTTGGCGAAAGCGGTTGATACTAAGATTGAGGCATTGCTTAGAACTATCGGTACTACTCAATCATTAGCAGCTGATAACGGATTAACAAATGCGGATGTTGAAACTGCATTAGGTACATTGATGGCTAATGACATCCCTCAAGATGAATGTGCTTTCTTTGTTAATTCACTTATCTATGCTGACTTACTAAACTCTAAAGCCTTTGTAACAAATAACTCAGGTGCTGGAGTTGGTTTTGGTAATGATAATGCGGTAATGCAGACTGGACAAGTTGGAAACCTTTTTGGTATTCCAGTTTTTACATCTAGTTTGATTGGAACTGGCACAAGCACAGGAGACCATGCTGGTTATTTAGTTCATAAATCTGCTATTGCAGTTGCCGTTCAACAGGATATTAGAGTGCAATCAGAATACGATGTTTCTTACTTAGGAACAAAAGTTGTTGCTGACTGCATTTATGGTGCTGTGATTACTACATCTAACCATGTTAAGGGAATCGAGTTATTGAATCCGTAAAATAACAATGGTTGTTAATAAGTGGGGTACGATTCGCTCTGCCCCACATCTTAAAAAGGAAAAATACATTATGATTATATTAGAAAAAGACAATAATAAAAAAATTGCTTTCACAATAGAGGATGCTCAAAAAGAAGTCAATAATGGGTATAAAGTAATTAAAAATAAATTAAGCAATGATAAAATTGTTCCTACAAAAACTAAAAAGAAAAAGAAAAAAAAGTAACACTTTCAAAAACTTTATAACTCTTTTTAATTTCAATAGTTAATTATAACTCATTCACGCTAACCATAGCTTAGAGGGGAAGAAAAAATGGCAAAATCCAACCTACATAAATACTCATCTCAAGAAGCATTAAACGTAATTACCGCAGGTGGCGGATATGATTATGTGACAAATGCAACAATTAATTCTCATGTTTATTGCGCTATAACCGCTTTGTCTGTTGATTGCGTTGTATCTGCTACAAGTGTAGATACTGACATATGGGATTCTTTATCATCTGTTACAATTTTAGCAGGTCAAACAATATACGGACAATGGTCAGCGGTAACTGTGGCAAATGGAGATTTTGCAATAGTTCATAGAATTTGGTCAACTGATTAGGAGACAATAACATGGCAGATTTACATAAGCGTTCAGTACAAGAGGCTTTAAATGCTACAGTTGGGGCAGAGTGGACTGTATCAAGCGCAGGAACGGCAGGAAGTTCAGCTAGTACGGGTAACACAACCCATAAATCATTAGCAACGATGACGGCTAATATAGGCGTTTATTCAGCGGTGGAAATTTATTTTAATTTCTCGGCTACCACGACAGATGTAAACGCATCAAATGATTTACTAATTCCTAAAAACACCCTTACTTTTTTAACAGTTCCAAGAGGGCTAGGGAATACAGTTTACTTTAATTATAATTCGACTTCATCAACAACTGGAGCGGTTAGGATTGTAGAATGTTAAAAAGTATGATTAGTAGTATAGCAACAGGGATGGCTAGTGGTGGAACAATAGATGGCGATATTACAATTACTGGTGATTTAAAAGTAGAGGGTAATGCTGGTGTTACATATTCAGAAATTGTTGAATCATCTCAAGAATCAGTTGCAAATTTTGTAGGCTCTAATGCTAATAGAGCTTGGATTGGTATTGACTCAACTGCAACTGGCGGAGACCAATGGTTATTAATGTCATCTGCTAATAGTGGAACTTCTACTGGTGGAGCAGGTGCTTTTGCAATAGTTAATAATGATACTTCAGTAGTTCCTTTAACAATTTCTTCAGCTGGTGCAGTTTCTATTTCATCAAGTTCTATAGCATCAATTGAAAGAACATCATCTGAAACTAACACAGTTAGAGGTTCTTTATATATAAAACACACAACTGATGGCAATATGGCTGATAATTTTGGAAGTGCTGTGAGCTTTCAAATAAAAGATTCTGCTGGAACAGATAATGACATAGCTCATATCTTTGCTCAAAGAGATGGTGCTGATAATTCAGGAGCATTACTATTTAAAACAATTTCAAGTGGAACTGCTAATTCAGCTATGAAAATATCAGCTACTGGATTGGTTACTATCACTAACGGAGCAGCTGGATTAAACATTGTTAATACTGGCAACCTTACGGCTTTCCATATCCCATCTTCTAGTAATTATCAAATTGGTACACAAACCAATGATAAGATGTCATTTTGGACAAATAACAGTCATGTAATGACAATGGCTGCTGATGGGGATGTTATGATTGGAACAACCACT
>CEQV01002172.1_pt1 | contig 29965 bp, 43 predicted proteins | sample 530971 | NCBI WGS metagenome assembly CEQV01 (sample SAMEA2621173, study PRJEB7988) | marine metagenome | biome: marine biome (ENVO:00000447); feature: deep chlorophyll maximum layer (ENVO:xxxxxxxx); material: "saline water (ENVO:00002010), including plankton (ENVO:xxxxxxxx)" | depth 100 m
TTTTTGCCATTTTTAAAAAACATCATTATTTTTTACAACTTTCCAAGCCTTGACATCCGTGTACCATTTTGAATTATATTCACGGCTTTCCAAATTAATCGACACATTGACCTCTTCATCTTTTTTTATTGCAAATTCATCAATTTTTTCACCCCAAACTGTAAAACAAATTTTCTTTGGATAATCGCCTTGCGTCTCCAAAATATAATCTTGTTTTCGCCACGATCCATTCGCGCCTTCACCTGAAATCTCATCGTTTACTTGTATAATTTTACCTTCGATATACATTTTTTAAATCCTTTGTTGCTTTGTTAAAAAGTTTCTGTACTTTGTTTGGCTCTAATTTTTTTACCAGAGCTTGTCTCAATTTTTTACGTTTATTTCTCCACTCAATTTCTTTGTGCAATTCATGCCACGATGGCCACCACATTGACTGCTTCGGCCACGATGTTAAAACTGCAAAAACAATATCAGCCGGATATTCTATTAATTCTTCAACATAAGCTGCAAACATTAAGTCCTGGCTAATTTGGTCGTCTGCCTTTCTTTTTGTTTTAACAAATAACTTAGCTAAAAGTTTCGTTAAATCTTCAGATGAAAAAGGACGGCTGTAGTTATCAATAACTTTAATTGCTTCCTCTACATCTTCAATCGCAATTTGTTTATCAAAACTATATCCTAAAATTTCATAATCAGAATTATGTATTGTCGACAACGCTGAGATTACGGATGGTGGAAGCAAGTGATGCACTTTTTTGTCCACTTCCTGCACCGATAGGGTTAAGTCCTCTGCGCTTCTCACGGACAAATCGTTTTGTAATATCGTTTCGGAGCCAGTTGCTGAAGGCCTTGTCCCAATTTGCATACTTTGCGTTATTGGCGTCCGCGTAATCTCTGAACTGTTGTAAAATTTCTGATCTTTCTTCATTTGTATATCCCTCTTTGTCAGCTACTTTTGCAGCATTTTCATTTGGTTCCCAATCAACAGGCATAATTCTCCGCTTTGTTTTCTTTGACATATATAAAGATACTTTAGTATCTTTATTACTAAGTATAGGTGTAGGTATAGGGGCATTGCGTTCGCATACTAATTTTTCCTTTTGCCACCGTAACTTAGCAGTATCGCTATTCTTTTTTGCTTTTTTCTTTACGTAATTATATTCTTCTTTTAATCGTTTTTGTGTAATGTAATTTCCTGTTGTTTCAAAAAACTCATCAAGAATGTTTTTTACGTATTTTTCAATTTGATCATCAGTAGCTCTCAAACGTCTTTTAATCCATTTTATATCGTTTGGGATTCTGCATTCTGGTGATCGCCATACAGTCATCAAAAGCATTAAATACAATCCGTGTTCTTCATAATTGAGATGGATTGTGTCAGCGATGTAGGCGTCAGTCCACAACGGAAGGTGCGGAAATTTAGCCATTATCTTTTACCCTGATAAACCATGCCAGCTTCATCAAATCTTCTGCCGGAATTTTTCAATGATTCACCGTAATTACTGGTTTTTTTAGGCCAACCATCATAATTTTCAGCCTTTGCTAACCCCCCTTTTTGACGCGCTTCAAAAGTTAATCCGTAACTTTTCTGATAAAATTCAACATAATCACCATCGTCATCTATTTCACCAAGACTTTCAAAACATCTGTCACACAAGCTTTCGTAAAAACCATGTTTGTCGTGGCATTCAATCACGCCTGTTCCGTCACAATCTGAGCAATATTTAACCATATTTTTCTCCCAAAATTTTTTGTTGATATTCAATTTCGGCTTTTTTTGCACAAACTAAACACGCATCCGTGCCACCAAGAATTGTTTTTTCAAGTGTTTCTTCAAAACGCACCCCAGTGTCTGACATAAAAGGACGTTTTACAATCATCGTTTTTATTATTTTTGGTCTAGTAACTTCTTTTTTACCGCCACATTTCCAACACATTTATTGCCCTTTTTTTTAAAAATTCTGTCCCAATTTTCGCGATAATCGTCAGTTGTTTCTTTTTGATTTTCCCAGCCGCTTCTTTTTGGCGGTCCTTTTGCTGATTGATGAAAAAAATCAGTCATCTATTTTATTTCCTGGATTGTGACACCAGCGTAGAGAGCTTCAACAAGTTTTTTTTTCAATCTGTAAATTGGAGTTTTTACGCCTTTAACATCCTCAACTATATTTCCTAGTTTAGTAAAATATCTAAAGTCTGCTTTGTATGTGCAAATCTTTTTACCATTAATGATGCAATCATATTTAGGCTGTAACTCAAGATGGCTGATTTCGCCAGCCCGCTCCAACAGCATGAGTTCCATATAGCGCGCTGCTTCTCTCTTGCTGTCAAAAACTATGCCGTCGACTTCAGTCTTCACCGCACGATATTTATTTTTGTTCATCATTTTTTTTCCACACCAACCATTTTTTTACTTGGAATTTATGCCCCCGATCCCTGTTTGGTAAATGCTCGTCAAGCGCGTCTTCAATTATTTGTGTGATTGTTGTGCCTTCATATGAAGATATTTCGCGCAGTCGAAACATCAACTGTGCTTTAAGTCTAATAAAAAAAGGTAACTTATTTTGTTTTTGAGACGTTTTCAATTGTAATTTCCAGCTATTTTATTTAGTTCTTGACAATTGTTAGCATTATATTGTATATATTACAAGGGACACAAAATGTACAAATAACATAAAAGGAAATAAAAATGATTACACAAGAAATTAAAAACGATTTTGACGCAGTTGTAACTGGTCTAACATTGGCTATAACTGCACCAACAGAGAAAGATTCACAGAAAGTGTTGGATTTAATCTCTCAATCGATAGAAAAATTAACAAAAAAACAAATTGAAAAAGCAAAAAAATTAGCTTTGAAACAAGTTTGTGAAATGAACTAAAAAAGGTATAAATGATGAACAGAAAACAAATACGTGTTTACGAATCTCTAGTTCGCAGAAAAGTTGTTTTGTATTACCGTGTTTCAACCGTTAAGCAGGGTGCTGATGGCATAGGTATTGACGCACAAAAACAAACCTGTTTTGAATTTACTACTAACCATCAATTTGAAATACTTAACGAATACACTGAAGTTGAAAGTGGTGCAAACAACAATCGGCCACAGCTAGAAGCTGCATTAGCTTTATGCGCTCGTAAAAATGCTGTGCTTGTCGTTGCCAAGCTCGACCGGTTATCGCGTTCGCCGTATTTTATTAACATGTTATTGGAAAGCAACATTGAATTTATTGCGGCTGATGCGCCGGATATGTTTTCCAGTGACGACAAAATTAAAGTGCAGATGCTGGCCATGTTAGCCGGTTACGAACGCGACATGATTAGAACGCGTGTAATTGCTGCACAGGCTGTAATGAAATCTCATATTGAAAAAAACGGCTACCATGAAACTAAAACTGGCAAACGCCTAAAAAAATTAGGTTCCAAAGATTGGCAAACTGTCCAGGCTAAAGGTTATGAAAAAGTCAGCGCTAATGCTATGACCCATGCCAAGAGAATTTATCCAATTATTGAAAAATCACGAGAATTGGGAATGACATCTTTGCGTGCCATCGCCGTCGAGTTAACTGACAGGCTAATCGAAACGCCCTCGCGTCAAGCTAAAATTGACAAGCGCAAGCCTGTGTTTGGCGCTCCGATCTGGCATCCTCAACAGGTTAAAGCAATCATTGACAGGATCGAAAATCAATCTAAAGGAGTAAAATAAAATGAAGAAAATGATTTTGGAAGGGGTAGTTTTAGCAGGATTGCTATTTGGTTTGTATGCGTGGACTATTATATTATCCGCAATGCTAGGTGTTCTGTGATGAATCTTTTTCAACATGCGGATTATACCGCATTACGACGCGAATTGAAAACGGCTCAATTTCGCTGTCAAACGCGCCGAATTCATCAAATACAAAGTAAGTTAAAAAATGTTATCACTGATGTACTGCGTGACGAAAATAAAGAAAATTTAAAATTGAAAAAGGAGAATAAATAATGGTTGGTAAGATTACTGACAATAAAAAGGCAAGCTGTAGCTTGTTGCCAGCAATTATGGGGCATAGTCCCTGGCAAACGCCGAATGAAACTTTAAGAAAAGTTCGTGGCTATATCGCCGGTGAAGAAGATAGATGGATAGGAAACGAGGCTACCAGATGGGGCGATCGCCTTGAAGACATTGTCCTTACGGAAGGCTGGAAGCGGCTAAACATTATGCAGGGCTGGGCCGACATGAACATTTCGACCCCCGCCATCCATCCGACGTTACCGCTGGAAGCTAGTTTGGATGGGGCCACAAATAGCGAATCACCCCTTTCTTTAGATGGACAGGTTATCGAGGAAAATTTAGAGCGTGGAATTTATGTGTGTGGCGATACGAAAATTAAACTGGATGGCAATGGCGTTCTGGAAGCCAAAGTAACACGCAACAGGCCAGAAGACTTCCCCGCCTTATACCGTGGCCCGCTTCAGATGCAAGGACAGATGATGTGTACCGGGTATAAGTGGGGTGCGCTCATGGTCTTGTACGGTGGCGTCGAGATGCGGATTTGGCTTATGACGCCACATGCTAAGACTGTAAAGGCTATTGAGGATGCCGTTATTGACTTTGACCGGCGACTGCATCTGCCAGAACCAGAATGGTACGACCTTGCCAGTGGCGCTGATGCTTCGATGGTTTATGCGCTTGGCGATCAGGAAGAGCCGATTGAAATCGAAAATGAGGAAATGGCTCGTGAATATTTAACTTTAAAAAATCAAGTTAAAGAAGCTGAAAAAACACTTGAGTTAATGAGTGTAAAATTCCAATCAATGATGGGTAATCATCAGACGGCTCACGCTGGAAAATACGAAATTAAATGGCCGTTGAGAAATTATAAGGCTCAACCAGAGAAGGTTGTGCCACCGAAAGACGCACGCCAAGTGCGCTCTAAAACGATAACAATGAAAAGGAAATAAAAATGCAAAACATAACAGAGTTAAACCCTATCCAGAAGTTAAAAACGGACATTAAAAAAGCAGCCATCACTTTGTCCGATAATGAGGCGAGGTTTTTAGTTGATAGTTATTATCAAATGCAAGATGACCGCATTAGAACAAATAGTCAAATAAGGTCAATGGCAAAAGAACCCCACGCGGTTTTAGAGTGGCTTGCAGAGCAATCAAACGCCTTGGAAAATCAAGTGAAAAATGCGCTTGATATGTATTCAAACAATCACCCTATTGGCAAGCGAATTAGAACGGTTATTGGCGTTGGCCCTGTTATTTCTGCTGGGATTTTGGCTCACATTGATATTGAAAAAGCACAAACCGCTGGTGCAATTTGGAGATATGCAGGTCAAGATCCAACTTTAGTTTGGGAAAAGAAAACTAAAAGACCATTCAACGCATCTTTAAAAACTCTTTGCTGGAAACTTGGAGAGTCTTTTGTCAAAGTTTCTGGTCTTGAAAATGATTTTTATGGGAAGATTTATAAACAACGTAAAGAAGAAGAAATTAAAAAAAATGAGGATTTAAAGTTTGCTGATCAAGCAAAAGAAAAATTAGAAAAATTTAAAATAGGCAAAACAACAGATGCATATAAAGCCTATTCGATTGGCAAACTGCCCCCTGCACATATCCATGCTCGGGCAAAACGCTACGCTGTTAAAATATTTTTAAGTCATTTGCATGAGACATGGTATCAGCACCATTACGGAAAGTCAGCACCAGTACCCTACGTTTTTGCTCATGCTGGTCATGTCCATAAAATAGAATGTCCATTTTAATTAGTTGAAGTGAGAGAACCATGGCCCCTGAATGAATTATACAACCAGAAAGAACCATAATGGCTAAATGAATTATCTTAAGTGAGCGAACCATGCGAAACGAATGAAGTATACATTGCAAAAGAACCATAAAGTTAGAATGAATTATTGCATGTGAGAGAACCATACCAAAAGAATGAATTATACAACCAAAGAGAACCATGCGGGCTGAATGAATTAATATAGGCTTGAGAGAACCACAGCAGCTGAATGAAATAATTATCGCATACGAGAGAACCACGAATGTAGAATGAATTTATTAATATTAACCATTTTAAAAGGAAGGAAATAAAATGACAAAATCAGGAATGTTGACACCAACCAATATGACAGAGGCATTGGAATATTCAAAGATGATGGCCATGTCTTCAATGGTTCCAGCTAATTTCAAAGGCAAGCCAGCGGATGTTCTAGTAGCCGTACAGTGGGGTTTTGAAGTTGGGCTTCCACCTATGTCAGCTTTGCAAAATATTGCGGTCATCAATGGCAAGCCGTCCATTTATGGAGATGCTGCCCTGGCTCTTATTACAAGTCATAAGCAATATGGCGGTCATAAAGAATGGACCGAAGGCGAGATAGCTTATTGCGTGATTAAACGAAAAGTTGGTGACGAAATTGTTGAGACAAAACAATCTTTTTCAATAGAAGATGCGAGACTTGCAAAATTGTGGGGAAAGCAGGGGCCATGGACTCAATACCCGCAGAGAATGCTGCAAATGCGGGCGAGGGGATTTGCTATGAGAGATAGTTTTCCAGACGCACTGAAGGGTGTTATTACGGTGGAAGAGGCTCAAGATTTTCCTAACCAGGAAATGAAGGACATTACACCTAAACCAAAGGATAATCCTATGGATGCGATGTTTGGGAAGGAAGAGCCAGAAAATGTCCCTCAAATTGAGCCTGTGAGCAACGATGATGCTGTTGCAGACACTGAGAGTCCAGAAAAAGCTATTGTTACTCAAAGCGCTTCTATGGACGTTACAGAAGAAGACGATGAACGCGAATGGGAAATGATGGTTGGAAACAGTTTTAAAGAATATAAAACTGCAAAAGATTGGTCAAATGCTATGTTTTCAGCTTGGAAAGCAATAGAAGAAGATAGCAGCCTTTCGTTTTTTGACCGTCGTCACAAAATTGGTGAACACAAAAACAATCACAACGATAGCATTGCCAGATTAAAAGATGAAGCACCACAAATAGCTAAACTTTTAAAAATTGATTATAACAAAATTTTAGCTAGACTTTCAATTAAAGCAAAAGATTCTGGAGAAATGAAATGATGATTGCTTTGACAAAGAGACAACGTGAAACTTTAACATTTATAAAAAAATATTATAAGCAAAATAATTTTATGCCTTCTGTTCGTGAAATTGCAGAAGCTTTTAAAATTAATCTTTCAAGTGCAGCAAAAATGAAACAAAGTTTAATTTCACGTGGTGCTTTAGTAGCTGGAAAACATAACGCAGCGAGAAGTTATTTAATTGTTGATAGCATTGATAGTAATTTAGCACAATTAAAAATATTACAAAAAACTGTTAATGAATTTATTTGCGCTCAAAAAGCTTTTTATAAAGCTTACGAAAACAATGAAGAAACAGAAAAACTAGGTCAAGAAGTGCGGTATGTTTTTAATTTATTATGCAAACAAAATGGGGAAATACAATGAGACATTATAGTTTAAAAGAAAAAGCTGCCGTCAAACGTGAACTTCGGAATTGTGCAAGAGTGACAGGCAATCCGCACTTGTTTTCACCAAGTGTTATTGAAACAGCGTGGGCAATCATGCAGTCTGCATCCAAGCAGAAAATTTACCTGCAACCACGGCCTTATCAATCTGCGTCAGAAGCTTATCTAAAACATTTTTAAAATATTAAAAATTATGAAAATACACAGGGGTATAAGTTATATAAGTTATACGACTTATACCCCATCGGTATCTGTTTCATGTGAAACATTCTGCTCACCATCGCAACAATCCAGGACAGGACGCTTACAGCGAACACATTCATAATGCCCTTTCACAAAAACATACCCTTCACTGCCAACTATTGCGCCGCACCAAGGACAAGTATCATCTAAAAAACTACTGCTCACACTCAAACAATCCTTTCTCTTCAAACCACCAATTTGGTGGCTGTGGCTCTAAATTATTTCCTACTGCTAAAACGCATATTTCATTTTCTTTTTGAAGCACAGCAGAAAAAGTTGGATTGTTTTTGTCTTTGTTTACATATAATTGAAATAGAATACTGCCGTCATGGGCTGGCCCATACATTAAAATCTGTTCGCCAACTTCTTTATTTCCAGCAACAAAAACTCCAACAGGCAAGCAAATTGTAGGAAGCATCATTGGTTTAAAAGCTGATTTGCCTAAAACTTTAATTGGAAATAATAAAATAAATAATATTATTAATAATTTCATGTAAGAAATAATTTCCTTTCAGCAGCCCTGCGGAGAACTAATCCTTTTAATATTTTACCACCGGCTCTGCGCCATTTGGGGAACTCATCAGCCGCACCCTCAAAATCACCTCTGTTAATTTTCCTTCTTAATGTACTGCTTTGCAAACGCCCCGAACCTAAGTTGTAAACAAAGCTCTGCAAAGCTGAATGTTCATTCTCATTTAGCTCTACTTTGATAAGACGATCCACCGCTTTCTCGCTATTACGGATTTCTCGAAGAAGTAGCTCTTCGGCTTCATCTTTAGTAATTGGGGGGTGGTGTAAGGTAACACGACTGCCATTAAAGGACCAAGTAGAACCAAATCCAATGGTGGGAACCATTGCGGAGCAGAAGTACGGCTCAGAACGGAATCCTTCAAATGTTTTTATTAAATTTAAACCTATCTCATTTATTCTCATTTCCTTGCTCTATTAATTGCTCTTCCTCCAAACCAAAAGGCAATAACTGCCGCGAATAAGGCCTTCGTATCTTCATCCCAAACGGCGTTGAGAGCCTCAAGACCACTGATCCCGGATGCTGTGAGTGCAAGATAAGCTGAGATTTCGACAAAACAAAAGAGCAGGAAGAAAGCATAAGTAATAACAGGCCGGACGCTACCACGCAAACCATCAACCCATTTAACCCCTGTTGGTTGCATAGATTTTTGCAGTGCTTCAACTTCACGAATGTCTGCTTCGACATTAACCATTTCTAATTTTTGTATTGCTAGTTCTTTCTGTTGCTTTATCTGCACTTCCATTACAGCAAGCTCGTGTTTTTTGTCGCTTTTGTCCTGGAAATAATCCATAACCTTTGGCAAAAAAGAAGTGCCAAATCCTAGCAAAGAACCTAAAAGGCTTAACATAATCAACTCCCTTTAATTCTAAATATCTAACAACTGCCATTCCAATCATTTTGCTTTTAATTCTTTTATTGCAATTTCAATGTATTCTAATTTAACTGTGTGCCTCTCAGACAATCGACTTGTCTTGTCCATAACATCTGGAGCCATCATTTTTGCGATGACATTTAACCGCTGCTCATTTGTTGCAATGCTGTTGTCTATTTTATCAACTCGATTATCTGACTCACGCAAGCGTTTTTCAACATCTTTTAACATTTCAGTTAGTCTGGCTATTTGGGATTTTGCTACGGCGGCTGCTCCAGCCATTGACACCACTATGCCACCTATGGTTGCCAGGAGCTTTATATCTACAGAACCATCCATTAACAACTCTTGCAATTAGCAGCTATTACCCACCAAATGCCTCCAATAATAAAAATAATAAGAAGTGTCTGCCACAATGCAGTCCATACTTTATGCCAAAATATTTTGTCGTTAGCTTTTTTCTTAGCTAAATATGCTCTAGCTTTTTCTTGTTGTTCTTTATGAACCTTTAATCTTTCTGCTCTTAACTTTAAAATCTCTTCCCAAGTTCCGTCACCAAACTTGTTGTTTATTTGTATAGAAAGGTTGAGGATAGCACGATCTATTTTTTTCTGTTCTAGCACCTCTGACACAACTGCACTAATAGATGTATCCGAATCATCCCCACCAGTTTTATTAGCAATAGCTTTTTGCATTGCACTTTGCGGTTTATTCTGCGCATCCTTAACGTGCTGTTCAGCTTTATCTTTATGATGAAACAAGTTATCAAGATGACCTGCAATACCCTGGACATCTTCCGCAGTTTCCAAAGCTGATTTACATATTTCTATACTCTTCTTGGCTAAAGCAAATCCAGCCGCGATAGTTACAGGGTCCATTAGTTAATTCCCCTAGCTTTATCTTTCAACTTTTCAACATCGCCCCTTAAAGTTTTAACATCTTCTCGCAATCTTTTAATATTTACACCATTGGAAAGACCAGCCTCAATGCGTAATTGAATTTTCTCTTGAGCTTTAGCCAACGCTTCAATCAATAAAAATTGTTCTTGATCGCTTGCGCTTGTTCCCAGCTGACCTCTGGGATGAAGAACTCGAAATTCGTTATTCTTTTCGATATCAATTTTTAATCCACTTAACCCATTCTTTAGATCTTTACGCACTAATTGCTCATTAGTTTCTAAACGGTTTAGCCTTTCTACAACGCCAAAATATCCCCACACGCCTACAGACACAGCAGCCACAATAGAAATTAAATTACGAATAGGCATTGATATTGCAGAAGTGTCGCTCACGTTAATATTATTTGCCATTACTTGTTACCTAGATGTTCAACAGGAAGCCATTTTTCCTCTGCATTTCCACCATCATATTTTCTAAGTTTTAACTTTCCTTTTTTGCATTCCCAACGCACACCATGCCCTCTTCCTTGAGAACGTAGTATTTTACGCTTTACTCTAAGACATTCTGCCATTCCACCTCTTGGCGTGTATTCAGATAACTGCCCACTAATAAACATATGAAGTATCCAACCAGCAAAAACCTTTTCGTCAGCTTTAATGCTGTTGGAAAAACATATGATAAACAAGCAAACCAATAATAATAACTTTGCCATAATCAATATTCCATATTGCAGAGTTGCCTCCAAATGTATCTTCCCACCATCTAAGTATTTTATCCATATTTTTATCCTTTAAAAACTAATCCTATAAGCAATAGTATAATTGCACCAGCCGAACTCATTATGACCACCTCAAGCCTTTTTAATCGATCAGCAACCATGCCATACCGTTCAGCGCAAACTGCCTCATGCGTCTTTAAATGAGCAGATAGTTCTGCCAAATCTTTTGCTATTTTTTCACCAAAAAGTTTTTGCGTTGCCATTTTTTTATCAATCAGGTTTTGTAGGCCACGTAACAGCAGCCGTTGGATCAGAAATAGTTGAAGGCAAATCTCGCAGATCAGTGCGATATTTTTTTCTTGCATCCGTAAAGGAATCGGACACATCAGACGATGCCCACCAATCTGTCTCAGCTAGTAACAAATTTCTTTTTCGTCTAATTTGGGTCATTTTTCTAGCTGAGTATCCATCTGAAAAAACTTTTTCTTCTGCATCTCTAGCCGTTTCTTCTGCATCTGTTAGTTGAACGCGTTCACCGTTGACTTTTTTATACCTTGGCATTATTTTCTCCTAAGCATGACTTATTCCAAAAGCAGTAATTCTACCTGATGTTAGATTTCCAGACTCAGCAAAAAACTGCGCTCTGTCACAAGTAATCACAGCATCTCTAACGCCAGCCATCACAACAAATCCCAAATGACCATCATTATAAAGGTGTGCTGATTGGCTTGTTATCAGCGGTTTAATTGCACCATCGGATGGCTGGTGCAGAAAAACAACACCTCCAAATCCTTCGCCTGTTGCATTGCCAACCCCTCCATTTCCCGCACCCGCACCCACGTTTAAATTTATCTGTGCTTCTGCACTGTCGCCAGCGCCAGTTAAATCTGGCGCGCCATCGGTGGCTCGAAATACCCCTACCCATCGATAGTCTGATGACCCTGAATCAAAACCACTGCTATCGCCTAATCTCATATGAATATCAGCATCGTCAGTCGCAATTTTTAAATCTGAAATAACAAAAGCGTAGGTGTCATAAGTTGCACTTAGGCCTGTGAAATCAGCAGAAGCATCATCATCAATTGCAGCCGTTGAGATTAAATTCCATGCCCCACCACCTGCTAAATCTAAAATGCCTTGAATTGTATCACGTTTAGTATTTCCAGAATCAGAAACATCACCTAAAAGAATGCTGTCACCTGCTGCTGCTGTAACCTCAGTAAAATCAGCAACAAGTGCATCTTTTAATTTTGTTTCATCAACTGCGTTATCAGCAATCATTGCTGTTGCAACCGTTCCATAACTAATGTCTGTACCATCTGTTTTTAAAACCGTGTTTGCAGATCCTACAGCTAAACGTGCGGTAACATTAGAACTGTTACGTACTATTATGTCTCCACGAGTTGTCATCGGATCGCTTAAAGAACCAGCGTTGCCAGTGCGCGTAAATTCAATTGCAACAGCATCATCAGCAGAAAAACTACCATTGTCATCAACAGCAGTAACTGCAAGTTTTACATAACCTGAAGCATCAGTAGACGCGCCCGACAATTTGTAAATAGCATAATTTGCAGGGGCTGATTTTTTTGTAATTCGCACTTGACCTCTATCAGAAGTATTAGTGCTGTCATCCCAAGTCAAAATATAAGCTGATACATCTGCGCTATTGGCATCTGCATCATCTATATAGATGGCAGACACACTACTTAGAGTAGCGTTGTTAAGTCGAATAACTCCTGTTCCTGGATCTGCATCACTTGTTGTTGTTGAAAACGTGTAATCAAGTCCAGCATAATCACTGTCACCAGCAGGACTAAATGCTAAACTTATTTCTGCACTATTTGACATTGATGTTGAACCAGCAACATAAGCTACTGGAATTTTAGTATACCCACTTGCATCCGTAACTGCACCTGTCACCCGAAAGATCACCATTGGTGATGCAGGGTTTGGATTACCAGCTATTGTAATATAGCCTTTGTAAGTTCCGCTAGTGCTATCATCCCAAGATTGCACCCAAGCACTGATATCCGTTGTTCCATCGCTGTCGTCTACATACATAATTGTTGCTGAATTTAAACTTGTATTATTAAATCGTATGAACCCTGCGCCTGGATCTGCATCAGTAGTGGTAGTGGAATATTGCATACTAACACCACCAGCCATTCCAGTTTGACCAATTGGCAAACCTAAAGCTAAAGCACCGCTGCTTGCTGTAAATGACGCTGTAGCAGTTCCTGGTGAACCACCAGAAGTTGATACATTTGATGCACTTACAGAACTTACTCGTCCTGTAGTATTTTCAAGCGCATCTGCATCAGCGTTCCACGCTAAAAGTTTTGATGCACTAGGTTCTGGAACCGTTGAGCTTGCCCCACCTGTGTACGTGTCGGGATAAGTAAATGCTTTTCCAATATCGCCGTCACGTTCTTGCCCGGACATTGCCAACCTGTCAATATCCCCTTCTAACGTATCAGCAGGAAAAGGGTCGTTCGTAACATAATTACTTGATTGGGTAGTGGTTGTTTTGCGTCTTATGTGCCATTGAACTGTGTCGGCTGGAGCAGAAGCCGCAACAACCGTTCCTGTTGAACCGCTACCGCCTGTAACTGTATAATGCGTTGAATAAGAAAGCGTTTGCTCAACACCTGTAGAAATTGTTCTTTGAATAACTTCTAATTCAGCACTTGAACCTGTACCCTTAAAAACAAAAGTTGTGGGAAAGCTTGTAGTGCTTCCATCACCTGTATATGATTTTGTTGTTGTTGTTGCACTAACAACCATGTTATTTCTCCTCTATCTTACTGCTTCGGTTGGTGGTCTAAATGGCCCAATGCCTAAGTCCATAAATTCTTGTCCAGTTTCTTTACGAACACGTCGTTCGTGTTTCCTTGCCCAACCGGGGTTTAGATATTCCTGCATATTCCAAAAAAGAAGATAATCTAACGCCCACCGCGCATAAAAAATATTAGCACCAGGAAGCATTGATTTGGCCACACGATAAGTTGTTGACGCTGCACGATCATAATCTTCGCTAAACAACATTTGAGGCACTTTGCCTAAACGAAACAAATTTCCAAGAACAGGACCACCAGCAATTTCAGCAAAACCTTCACCGTGCCGTGGCTTATCGCCAAGTAATCCAACTAGAATATCTCCATAAAAACCAGCACCACCACCTTGCATTATGCTCCTAAACATAACTTTTCCATAATTTTTACTTACGTCCATCGGCTCTTTACCTTTAGCCAAATCTTTAAGAGTTGAAGCTAAGTATCCATAAACCATTGAAGTTAAAACAATTTTAACTAACATGCCTGTTCGATGACCTTCATTAGCTTTGCTAAATCCACGAGATAATATCTCCATGCCATAAGTAACAGAAAATGATTTTAGGTGCATGAACAGATTGAAAAACTCTGACTTAACTGTACCGCGATCTAAACCCCTAGAGAAGACATTCGAGCGGGCGCCTGGTGTTAAAATTGCGCTGTCAGCAAAGCCGGTAAAAAAACCGTTGATGCGTATTTGAGCGTCTAAATCATCAATGGCACTTATATCGTGGTATTTTTTACCATCAACTTCGCGGATCACACCGTTCATTAATTTAAAATCTTCTGGCGTAATGCCGTAGGCTTCCATTTCTGTGCGAATTGATGTTTCGAGTTGGCTGAATTTTTTGCCTGACTGTTTTGCAATGTAATTAGAAAGCGTAATTCCCACTGCTGTTTTCAAACTATCGTTCATCCAGTTCATGCCGGTCACGCGCATAACCCAGCTAACCGCTGATGAACCTTGGCCATCTAAAGCATCATTGCCAAGAAAACGTGATTGCACGCTTGCCATAAGCGCATCCATGCCAACACCTAAACTGTCTGCAACCTCTCTTGCTTCACCAGTTCGACGCCCTCCGCGCCCGCCAGCAGCTTCTGGAATTAACCCACTTAAAACAGAAAGATTAGCTTCAAAAAATGGTACACCGATTTCGTTAAGCCGTAACGCCGCCGTACCTATGTCACCGATAGACGCTATACTGGTTCCACCCAACAACGCACTAGAACTTAAATTTTTAGCAAGATTAGAACCTCTTGCTAGATAGTAACCTGATTGGCCTAAACCTGGCAAAACATTGCCTTGTCCTGTAACTTCATCAAACAGCAAATCAGTTTTTGCTTTATACGCTTGGTCTAGTTGACCTGCAACGTCTAAATTTTTTTCATTAATAGCGCGGTCTCTTGCCTTTGCATAAAATTCGTCAAGCATGTGTTTAGGATTTGGCCCTAAGTGCATCATTGCGCCAACAGAATCAGACATAGATAGAAGTTGGTTAGTAAATGCTGAACCTATGTGGTCGTTTCCATAAGCTTGATTATATTCCCAAGCACTTTTGCCATCTTGTTTAAAATGCAAAGATCGTGATCTCGACAATCTTTTGCCCATGTTTGCTGGCCCGGTAAAACCTGGAGGAGCGCTAAGATCTTTAGCTTTGAGATTGGTAGTGTCGATATCAATAACAGTGTCAATTCGTTTTCCAAACACAATATTTTGATGGACATTTGCTAAAAACTTTAGTTGCGCTGCCTCGCTCATAGGGCGCCCAAATGTTTTGGTTTTATCAAGCAACGGCAAAATATCTCTTGACCATTGTTCTGCACTTGCTCGCGCTACTTTTGTTTTGTCGTGCGATTGTTTAACAATACGGCCAAGAATACGACCTATATCAGCCCCATATTTGTTAGCTTGTTTTCGCAACATTTCATTAGCCGCTTCCATTGCTTCAGCTACAGCTTTTGCCGTAGCATTGCGGGACGATCCGGGATTATCTACTTCTTGAACAAGATAACGGCCATTTTTTTTATTTTGCAAAAACCCAATACCAACATTTCTTGGCACTCCATTTTTCTCCATAGTTTGCATAAATACGGCCTTGGCCATACCAAGCAGACCACGAGATGTACTTTCTATCGATTGTTTGTATTGGCTTTTGCCCATTTCACCAGCAAGTATTGCTTGCAGCATACGAGGAACTTCTTCAATAGGTGTTTCTCTTAATTTTGTAATAAATGCTAAACGAACACGGTAGTTAATTGCTGCGTTACGTTTTAAAATTGCTGCCTCGCGCACACTGTCTTTAACACGAGATTTTATAGCTTCGTCTACAGCACCTTGCAAATCAGTTACTTTTTGCTCTGCGTTATTGCTTTTGATAGTGTCAACAATATCAACAACTTCTGCTAACAACTCTTCAGCTTGCTCGTCGCTTAAATCCGGCATAGCTTTGCGAACTGTTTGAATACACTTTTCAATAGCCATCAGGTAAGTCCTCCAAGCACACACACAGCAGCTTCTTCCCAAGCTTTTTGACTTTCGCGTGTCTTTTGCAATCCTGCTGTTGCCTCATCTAAAAATTGGCGCGCTTCTAAATCATCTCCAGCTTCAGCTTTCATAGTTTCAATTTGTGCTTCAAGTTCAGCAATTTGTGTTTCAATTTGGGGAACATCCGTTGTTTCAATAATGTTTTCCATAATGCGGTCAACTTCTGCCGCCAACTCACGTTCTTGCATTTCGCCAAAATTTGTATCGTCGGAATGAACATCCCGAACATCCTGTTGCGCTTGTTCCTGAATAGTTGGGCCTTGCGCTTCAGGGCTTAATTCTGACCGCACAACAGGCACTTCTAACGGCATCTGTATTTCATTGGCGCTTGCATCAAGCGCATTGCGTATACCGAATGCTGTTTGCGCATTTGTTTGTACTTCGTAAAGTAAAAATTCATCTCCTATACGCACAACATGCAGATCTGTATCAGGGTTTTTGTTTGACTTAGCTGCATACTCTGCTGTTTCTAAATTACGATATATTGCATATTCACCGTCAGGATGGCGTACAAAATTATTTTCAATGTCAAGGTCAATACGGTGGTCGTCTTCGCCAAGGGATCGCACTTTTGCAATAAACCCTTTTTTCTCTAATTGTTTAGCTTTCTTTTCAGCAACAGCTATATCCCGATATGACGTTTGAACATTCTGGCCTTCACTAGCTGTAACCCTTATAGATTTACCATTAGCCAATGACGGTTCGTTTTGCAACCGAACATCAAAAGGATCAACAATTACGTTGCGATTTGGTGTTGGTCCTGATGTTACTGTATAAGTTTCTTCTAAACTTTTTCGCAACATTGTATCCAAGCCGTTAACTTGCTTGCCGGACATTACCATGCTTAATGCCGCGTTAATATTATGGCGTCGATCTGTTTCACTAATTTGCTCAACAGCAGCCGAAATGCGTTGATTAGCTAAACTTTCAGGTGAGCGTGTTGGTGGCGCTACTTCGGGTTGCGGTGCATCAACTGGTGCATCTTGACGCCTTAAACCGCTTTCCATTCCTGGCAATCCGCTATAAGTTCTGCCACTTAAATCGCGCACTGCGCCCGCTAGTCCGTGCATCCCGCCACCTAATACAGACCCAAAAGCAAGATTTGCAAAACTATCGTAAATGTCATAATCGTATTGGGTTGCTTCTGTTGCTAAAAGCAAAGCTGGCTCTATCAAAGCAGCACCAACAACGCCTTCTGCGGCGCCAACTTTTACACGCGTAGCAGTTCGTCCTAAAGCAGATGCCTGTTGCTGCAACATTCTGCTGTAACGCGCTACACCTATAACCGGCACAAAACCAGCAGCAACATTTAATGGATCAAGCAAACTGCCAAAAAGACCAACACCAAATTGTGCAACCATTGTTGATACGTCACCATCAGATCGCGATAACACATAAGCACGCGCTAATTCTTCTTTTTTCCATTTAACACGCAACGCCAAACCTTCTTGAGTTTCGCCTTCTACAGCAGTTAATTTGCCTTCAAGATTTAATTCTTTAATAGCTTCTAATTGCTCTTCTTCAGATATTGTATCTGGTTCGCCAATGTTGCTTCTTGGTGATCTTCCAGACCGAACGCGAGGAACAGTTAATGAAAAATCAGCAAGCGGATCAGTCTGTTCGCTTGGTGCGCTTCGCGCCCTAGACAATTCATTCCAGCGCCAAAGCTGCGTTACTGGATTAGTAGCAACAGTTTCGCGCAGCGTTGTGCCAAGAACCGTGCTTGTGTCAAATTGAATTTGATGCTCTAACAAACCTAATTCGTTTGTTGGCCCGATAGAATTAAAAAGTTGCACCATTTTAGTTAACCAAATTTTGGCTTAAACGCTCGAATATAATAGCACCACCCCTAGCGCCCGGACCTCGTTCTCCGGTTATAGTTTGTTGCAGGTTTGCTAAAGGCACAATTAAAGGGTTTCCATTTTTGTCTTCAACAGGAGTTCCGCTAAAACTACGTAACTCAGCCGCATTGCCATCAGGCGTTAATGTCCACTGCGCACTTTCTTTTAAACCTTGACGCGCTGTTTCAACATTAGCGCCAGGAGCTACAGATTCAAAGTTAATTGTATCTAAATTTTCATTATCTTGCAGCCATTTCATTAAACCAAATTGTGTCATTTGAGGGTTTGCAACACTGTCTTTTGGAACAACTCCTTTTAATTTTGCTAAATTTAAAATTTGATAGTTATCGTTAACAACAATTTTTAATGCACTGTCTATAGCAGTAACAACATTATCATCTTTAATAAAACTTAATGCTAGTAATTCTGTTGCCCCAAATATGGTGTTATACATACCTATATTGTTAATACCTGCAACATCTCTTAATTCTTGCAATTCGTTGCTAATTCCTGCTGTAACGTCTGTTTTAATTTCTGTAGAAATATTTTTTTTGAATTCAGCTACACCACCATTTAGTTTTGCAATATTAGCTATTGTTTGTTGAGATAATGGATCATTTACAACAGTCAAAAATCCAAGAGTTTTTGGCAGACCTGCTTTAGTCATTTCTGATAATATGGAATTAAAATCGTTGCCCATTACACTGCTCATAGCAGAAAACATGCTTGCCACTTCTTCAGGACCTTTTTCACGAGCAAATGCTACTTGTTCTTTTATAAAAGTTTCTGGAAGTCGAGGTCGCATTGAAAGTGGAAATTTCATGGCTGCATAGGCCTCATCACGAGTAGATTCAAATGTTGCGTATGTTATTGAATGAACATCTGAGTCATTAGGAGTTTGTATTAAAGATCGAGTATATGTTTGAAACGCTTCAGACACAGCTTCGTTATTATTAATAAGATATTGAACAGGATCGTTTTTACGCGAATTAGCGTCAGCAACTTTTGCGCGCTGAAAAGCAGCAAGTTGTCTAGTGTCTTGTTCGGCTAACGATGCTTCAGCCACCGTGCTTCGTACACCTTCAACGTCGCCAATTAACTTTTGTTCTATAACTGCGATTTCATCAGGAGATTTTCCTGCAATACTCAGCAAAATAGGAGCAAATTCTTGTGCGTCTGTAACCAACAATTTTAATCTTTCACGTATTGCTGGATCTTGAATATTTGCGTCTATAGATTGTGGGCTTACTAAATTTCTTATTTCAGGCGTTATATTTGCACCTGTTGAAATTGCGTCTATAACAGTTTCTGCCTTTTTAAGAAATACTCTTTGTTTAGCGTTATTTTCTGTTTTAAATTTTCTGTCTTTTGCCTCAAGTATACTTTGGGCGCGTTTTGCATAAATAGATCGTTGTTTGCTATTTAAATTAGGAAGGTACTTAAAATCTTTTTCTAGTATTAAAAACTTAGCGGGGTCTGCTTCTACTTGTTGATGGGCCATCGCATCGTCAACGCGTGATAAAAAGTCAAGGCGTATTTTTGCCCCAGCTTGACGACTTATTGCGCCATTCTTAACAGCAATTTCTATTCTTAAATCTACCAAGTCTAGACGGTCTTGGGCATCTTTCTCTTCTTCATCTAAATCTACGTTTCTTATGCCTTTAGCAACGGCGTTAACTACATCAACAGCAAGATTGTCGTTTTTAATCTTATCCATTGACGTTTTAAATTTTTGTCGTAATTTTTCAGCTTTTTTTGGCCCAATCTGGCGATTAACTTCAAGGCTATCAATGCTGTCAATACCTTTTTGTAATGATGCTACCCACACAGCTTCGGTTCCGTCTGCTAAAGCACCTTTACTTAACGTATCTAGCACAGCAATAGTGTGGGCTTCTAACTGCGCGTTGTCACGAGCTACCTGCTCACGGCGTATTTCAATTTCTCCTTTAGCTGACAACATAGAAAAATCTTTGGTAAATTTTTCAACACCATCAACAGACAACCCTTCCGCAGCCGTTTCATAAATTTGATTTAATCGGGCTTTAACATCTAACGGATCAGCAGTTGGGGGAACAGCATTTAGGTCATTTTGTTCCCAGGACAAAGTTTTATTTGTGTCAATGCTTGATTTTAATTCATCTATTTTTAAAGTAGCATTTACAAAAGATTGAGTAACCATTGCATCTGATTTTGCACGTAATTGATTTACTCCAATTTGCTCAATTACTTTTCCAGCTTGTTCTAACCCTTCTCCTTTTTTATCATTAATTGGTACAATTGGAGCAACAGGTATTCCAGTTGTTGTTGGCAAAGAAACACGTCTTTGAATTGAAGGGATGCGAGCCATATTTTATTATCCTGTTAATAAACTAGAGCCGGGGCCACGCGGTGTATAACGAAATTCGTTGTAAACCCCTTTTCCTAATTCAGTTAAACCACCTATAGTTGCACTTTCGGATGCTGTTTCAGCATTAAAGAGATAGCGTTGAGAAGCTGCTTCTTGCCCTTGAGCTTGTTGTTCATATGCATTTGATTGTGTTTGTCCTTTATAAAGAATAGCTAGTCTTTCTAATTGTGCTTCAGCAATAGTATCAGCAGAAACATCTAAAGGAGTATCTTGATTAATAACCACGCCACTTTTAGCATAACCAACATTTTGTTGAGACAATAATCTACGTTTGTTTAAATCAAAAGTATCTGCATCAAATTCTGCTGATTGCTGTGCTAAAAGAGCGTTATTTTCAGCAACTTTTTTATTATACGCCATCATACTGGCTTGATATTCGTAATTGCTTCTTTGCACAGCACCTTGATAAGATACTCCATAAGCCGCTATTCCTGCACCGCCTAAATTAGCCATTGTTGCTAAACCCATATTTGCAACAGAACTATACAGCCCACTTGTTAAACTCCCAGTTGCTAAACTAAAAGTACCTGATGAACCAAGAAGCCCAACAGTTGAAATGCCCCCAACGGCTGCACCACCTCCAGCTATACCCGCTGCTGACGCTCCAAATAATGTTACAGGATCACACATACTATTTATCCATCATGAGTTATAATTCTTGAAATTAATGCCGTTATATGCGCTGGTAAAGGCTCGTTATTTAAATAAACCATTTGACCTGTTGTTTCCCACCCCCCTCTAATTTTAATACGTTTATCTCCTGTAAATAATGGGGGTGAACTGTCCATTGGATCTGACCCTGTTCTAAATATAATTTCATCAAGAGATGTTGTGTTTGGGCCAATTTTGCCACCAAGAGTGTCAATTAAACGAAGCGTTATTTCAAAATCACGTTTTGTTTTTCCTTGAGAAGTTCCATCGTCAGCCCCTGCTTCTGGACGCAAAGTTTTCATTAAACATTGTTGCGTTAATCCAATTTGTGCCGTTGTAACCGTTGGATCAATGGAAGAGATAACACCCGACGATACATTTCTTTTGGTATAGACAGAACCGTTTCCCAAAATACTAACAGCTTCACCTTCCAAATGATCAAGACCGCTAATGCTTGCAGTTGCCGTACTTGAATATGTAAGGCCACTGTCCACAAAAAACGCATCAGATTTTGTTTGATCTTCATCAACATCGAATTGGTTTGAAAGATATTCAACATAACGCCTCGTTGTTCCATTAATATTGCGTTGCACAATCATCCACAGTTCTTCTTCACCTGTTGTTGAACTTGGAATAACAGCTAAACTTTCTACAATTGGAATAGATTGATTTGTTGTTGTTAAACGCGCTGTATCACTTGATACAACCGTTAACGGTCCTGCACCGGCTCGTGTTGTTTCTGTAACTGTTAAAACTGCTGCAGCAGGGTTTGTTGTTGTTAATCCTGTTGTTGCTGAACTTGCTGCAATCCTTGTAAAAATATTGTCAGCCGTAGTGTCATTACTTTCATTTGGACGAAATCCAAAATCTGTATCTGATGGCGCTGTCCCGCCTGCAGCTTCAGAAGTATATGTTACTGTTGTGCCGTCAGACTTTGTAAATATTAAAGTAGTTCCAACTGAAATTGAATCATAAGAACTTACGGTTATTGTGCATGAACCTGACGTTCCCCCTAACTTATGACGATGCCATGCAATAACTTGCTGATCACGCAAATATGTCATGCCAACAAGTTGGCCGTCAGCCTTAACTCCCCACACAACGGTCGAAGGTTCTTGCTGATAAACAATTTCTGTTATGCCGCCTTTAGCAACCTGATTAGATAAAATTGTTAAATCAGGAGATTGGAAACTATCACTGTCAAAAGCATAAACAAATTCACGAAGTTTACGTTGTTGTCTTTGAATAAATATTACAACATTATCTATTCGTATTGGCGTATGCGAAGCAGATCCGCGTGTGCCTTCTCTAATTACCCGAACATTTGTTGGTGTCAATGCGTCTGCTGTTGTCGAACCTGATATAACAAATTCACCGCCTGTAGTTCCAATAGCCATAACTTTTCCAGGACTTAACCAGCGAATAACATTTACCTGATCTGTTGCTAATGTATAAATTACAGGATCATCATCCAGTGTTCCTGGAGTGTGATTTTCATAATCACCAGATTTGCTGCCAAACAATGTTTGTGGCTGTGCCGTCGTTCCTGCAAAAAATAAACGCTGTTCATAAAAAGCCACTGCCGCTGGAAACCCAGTTGTATCACTAAATGATCCTAATCTCCATTTAGTTTCTGCTGTTGTGCCTCCAAATGTTGCGTTAACTGTAACAGTTACAACGGTTGTATTTGTTCGTCCTGTAACTGTTGCATATCCCCATTGGATACCACCATCTCTTAAAAACTTCCACGTACATTCATTGTCAACAATCTCATCACCTTCTCCTGACGGACCGCCTGACCCAGCGCTGTCTCCAGCTTTTAAACATTCATAAACATTTCCGCTGTTGCGTTTTACATCACCTACAGCATAGGCTGTGCTTGCTGCCCACGCTGCTGCTTGATGACCAATTGAAATAGTGCGGCCTACATCTGTTGTTTGAAATCCATCACCGCCGTTAATTCCTGTAACAGCAGATGCTGTAATTGTTCGCGAACTGCCTGATGCGTGACTAGGCGTTAAAGTTGTTGTTGTAATGTTTTCATCTTGGTAAGGACCATCAGTAAATGTAATATCTGAAATTGTCCATGAAGTATGTGCTGTTCTTGTTAACTTTTTAGGAGCATGACTAGGGTGCGCTAAGTACAGTACATCGGCTGATTGAGCAAACTGAATATCAAAAAGGTCTGCTGTAGTATACGTCGTTGTTACTGTGTAAACTCGCGCCGCTGTTCCCCCAGAAGTATAAGCTGTAAAACTGCTGGAGTTAATGTTAGTATCATCAATGTCAGTTAACTCAACTGTATTAGTTGTTTTGTTTTTAACTTTATAATACTTGCCGTTAAGTTCGGTCATGCCGACAACGGATGCTATATAAATCTCATCACCGTTTGAATAGCCATGTGAGTTCGCCGTTACAACACAAGGATTAGCTCTTGTTGCACCGCTTATTGTTTTATTGGCTTCAAGAATAACACCTTGATCTTTATAAAAACGGACATATAAATTACCAAACTCGATACAATAAGCTTGCGTCGTTGAAAATTCAAAAGAAATTAAACGTGTTTTTGCACTAGAAGTTTTAATTTCCTTAACAAATTTTGTTCCTGGCCTTCTTGTAATTCCACCATGAGGCTGAACAATAAAATTTTCTAAAATTTCTGCTCCGTTTTGATACTTGGCAATATCAACACGGCCAAACAATGCTTTTGATAGCTCTCCTGCTGTCCAATTAGTTTTAATTATAGAAACACGAGACATCTACGACCTCGCTGCAAGCCATGTGTCTTCAGTTGCAGAAGAACTTTCCTGCGCGTCAACAAGACGCGCTTCTTGAATTAATGAACCATATTTATTTTCTGCCGCAGCAACGACAGTTTGACTTGAAGTTAATTCATAAGCAATGTCAGCAGCTAACCGCATAGCGTAAGCTTCTACAAACTTTGCGTCATAAATTGATGTATCTGTAATTTTGCCAATATAAAGTATTTGAAGAGGAGCCGCAGCGTCAGAAACAATAGAACGACCTTCTACAGCCCATTCTTCAGTTGTGTTAACTTCAATAATTCGTAAACAATCAGAAGGCCAAGGAAAAGAATTTGTGTATTCCCAGACAGGCGCTGTTGTATCAGCAGCCAAAGCAACACGAATCATAGCAAAATTCCAAGGATGATCACGTAAACAATAGTCACGGCTTTGCTCATAAATACGATTGATAGCTCGACCTTCAACCGTGTCATCCGTAATATTTGTGATGGCATCCGACCCAAGATATGTTAATGCTTTGTTAGCAATGTCAACAATTGATCCAGCCATATATTATCTCCAATAAAGAAAAGGGGGACCGAAGCCCCCCAAATCAGTTAGTCTACAACGTAAGTTACAACCCACGAAACGTCGCCAGCCGTATCACCGGCTGCTTGAGCTTCAAAGCCCAACAAGTAGTAACCGCCTGGGTCACTGCTGTCTCCAGCATCTTCCCAAACTTTTTGTCCCATGAGGTTAATATTTCTAGCCTCAAAAGCAAGTTCTGTACCAGCAGTTACAGCACCACGAGCCGTTGTGTCTGCACTGCAATAGCAGTCGACATCTTTAGCCGTGACGTTGCCATCAGCCGTATACAGTCCAAGATGAACAGTTAAAGTTGTGCCGCTGTCTAAGTCATCATTAAAAAGCTTGATACTTACAACAGTTGCATTTGTTGGTAACATACACATCATTAAGGTGTCACCGGCAGAAAGATCTCCTGCTGCCATTGCGTGCGTACCGCAAGCAACACGCATAACACCATGAATGTTTGTGGCGTTATTAACGACCACAGGAGTTGCTAGAAAATTAGCAACTTGAGTTGAATTAACATTAGCCATTTTCAGTCCTCCTTATGTTGGGTCGCATTCAATGTAGCCAACCAGTTCTTCCTGCATACGAGTTGCCCCGATTGACATGGAAGCAAAGACTTGCGTTGCATGATTTTTGTCAGCACGCTCAGAAATCTTTACGGTTGGTTCGGCCCCAATGGCCAACTTTATACCTTTCTTTTGAAAGAAAAGCACTTTGTGATCGGAATTGCTGTCAACTTCAATAAGCTCAGTTCGTATGAACTTGAAATTTAAAAAAGTGTCAACTTCACCGCTTACTAAGGCACGCACAGTCGCAAAATCGCTACTAGTAACCTCAGTTTCGCCTAACAGGTTTTGAAGCTGTTTAGCGTTGATAATGCAAAAACGATCTGCATCATCTGCCTCATTAGCGTCAAGCACTTGCTTTGCAGCACGTAACTTTCCAACATTAAGGCCGGTGTCAGCAGCAGGTGAAATACCTACTTGCACATCAACCGTGTTACCTGCTGTATATGCTGTGCTTGTTCCACCAGCAACACCGGTGAACGCTGTGCCATCAGCAGCATCAATAATTCTTTCGTCGATTGCACGACCAAGAGCCATTGAAGCAGCTTCAGCATATGGGCTGGTTGGATCAATTAACATACGGACACGATCTTCATCATCAATCAAATCGGCCCAATCATAATCGATCAAAGAAACACGACGACGACTGTGAGGGGTATCGACCCTTGGAGTGTCGGCATGTCGCGATGTTCTTTGCTGTGCAGCAGTTTTGCCGATTTGTTCAAAAAAGGCGTTTTTACCTGTAACGGTTTCAACTTCAACCGCTTCACGCAAACGTGAACCCTTTTGTTGAACAAGATGTTCGACATTACCTTTATACTGCTCAACAAAGGCAGTTGTTATTTGTACACTCATTGTACATTACTCCTAAGTTGTTGATATTAAAGGAAAAAGTGGTTGTCCCTATGGGGCCACGCGCCGTCTTTCCGACTGTCAATTTGTTGGGCCTTGCGGTTATCCAACGGATATATTTACGCCAGCATCATCTGTGCCATAGGCGAGATCTGATAAACGCTGCATTTTATTTTTCAGCGCATTGTGTTCTGGATGTCCAGGATCAAAATACCCTGGATGCCCGCGCAGGGCTGCAATTTGTTCTAAAGCCATTTCAGGTGTTGTTCCAAACTGGCCACTTGTTTCACCGTCTTTAAATACCGGACCAGAACCCAGCGCTACACCAGCTTTAACAAAAGCTCTTACAACATGAGGATTAGATCCTAATCCAGTTTCAGCTAATAATTTTTCTAATTCAGGAGATCCATATTCGCGAATAGCACGTTTAGCTGCTTCAACTCTTTGAGGAAACGCATTGCCATATTCTTTTTGCAATTCACTTTCCCATTCTACCTGTTGATCAGCGCGTTGCGTTTGAGCGCCTTCTGCCTGTGCCATCATGTATTCAACATAACGATCATGAAAACCCTGGGCCATTGACTTTGGCAATTTCATTTCATGAGCCGCACCTCGGAACCAATCAGACAATTCCTGACTATATGATTCATACCCTTCAGGTGCAGACAATTCATAATCTTCAGCCTTTTCCGGCGTTCCTAATTTTTGCCAGCCTTCCCATTCAGCAAGATTTGATCCTTCGGTTGGCAAGACAACCTTATCAGCGCCAACTTGTTTTTCTAAGTTAACGTAAGATTTAAGAACATCGCCAGGACCAGACCAGCCTTTAGCTGTAATTGTGTCCTGATATTCGTCCAGACCAGCCGCCCAATCTGTTGCGGTTGCTTCTGGGTTGCCCACTTCAAGAATGGACCCTTCAGCTTCATTCGCCATTTATTTCTTCTCCTATGCTAAGTGATACAAGTTTGTCTTCATCAATGGCGAGAATAGATAAAATTCTTCGCACCATATCCTGTGAGCCGTGCATATGCTGTAAATCAGCGCTGTCTCTTTGACCGCTAATTGTCAAAATGCCGCTTACTTTAATTAAATCAAGCAAAATAGCTTTGCCTTGCGGACTATATAAAAAAATTTCTTTATAAGCTTGGGCTAGTTCAGCCTGTGCTTTGTGCTGTTCTGCCAATTACTGTTGTCCCATATCCGCAATCTGCGCTACTTTAAGACCGGCATCAGCTAATTGCGGCGCTGCATTTAGACCTGATTGAATTGCTTCAGATTGTTGGCGCTGTCCTCGCATTTCTGCAACTTCATTTTCATCACGTAATATTTTTTGAGGAGCGCCATGTATTTCTGCCAAAGTTCTTGTAATTTGATCAGCATCAAAATTATCCATAACACTAGGATCAATAGCAGCAATTGCCTGTACACTTTCAAGTGTTCTTAAAATGCCGACACCTTCCGGCGCTCTCATAGCTTGAGTCAGCGGGCTGACATATTCTATTTCATACTCTCCCCCTGCTTCTTCTAAAACAGGCGGCAATTCAGGAATTAAACCCTGTTCAACAAGAACAGCTAATTCGCGTTCAATAAGTGGTCCCAGCGTCTCGCTTTGCTGTCTGCCAACCGTAGGCGCTAATAAAGCTCCTTTTTCCTGCGCTCTTTGCAAAACTTCTGTTGCCGTCATTTGAGGAGACTCAACAAGTATTTGAAAAAGCGTAACAAGAAAACTGTCATTAATCATTCGGCGACGCTGTTCCATCATTTCTAAGCCAATATCAACACGAGCGCCTGTAAATAAAGGCTGGATAGGTGCTTGAGAACGCCCATCCATTCTTGCAAATGTTGCTGCTCCCGGCTTGGAATTAACCGGCAATATAACACCGTCATCTGCAATAATAAGAGGCGGATCAACCGCTTTTTGTCCAGCACGAATAACCGTTTTGCTCATTTCGTTAATCATTTTAATTTCCGGCAAAATAGTCATTGCCGGAGATCTGCCGTAAATTTCTCGTGGGCCAGTATTGTAACGGCTTAGAATATAACCCATGTCGTCCATGCCGCTTTCTTCAATAAGCTGTTCTTCCGTTACGTCATAATAACCAGAAAAAAACTTGCGATTTTTTCGATCACGAGCATTAGGATCACGGTCAGTGCGTGGACAGCAAACATGCAATAATTCAATTTCATCATCCGGTCTATCCGATGCTAGTTTGCGTATATTGTCTGACAGATCGCCGTCTTGAAACATCCGCATCGCTTGCCGTGCTGTTACTTTAAATCTGCGAAACACCGTATCGATGCGCCCCATTTCATTTTCAGCAACATAAAGATCTGATAAATGTATGTGCCGGTACATTAACCCGCCTTCAGGATGTTCATCAACAAACATGCCCGCCGTACCAAAAGCTCCAATTGACATATAGCCTTCGTGCATCTGTGAACTAAAAAATGCTTTTGGAGAATAACGATAAGAAAACATAATTTCTGTAACTTGATCAAACCACAGACGAACTTCATAATCTCTATTAAGAACAGGATTTGTTGAACGCAATTGATGCCATCTTGCACCTCTTGGCGTCAATAAACTTTCAACAGCAGAGGCAAACCGTTCACAGGCAAGGGCGGCAGTGGCGTCGTACAACTTCGACGTGCGTTTGTCACCTGGAGTTTGCTCGCCTGTAAAAATACGAGAACGAGGCAAAACACGTTCAGCTATTTCTTCCCAATGGCTTTCCCAGACAGACCGATCATTTTTTAATCTGCGATAGCGTGTAAAAATTTCTTCAGTATTTGGTGCAGCCATTTATATCTCCAAAAGCGTATTCTTGCGAATAGCCATTTGATCGCTGTTACGCGGTGTGCCTAACAAAGTTGAGTTCATATTATTACGCGAAGCTGAACCGCCGCCATAATTAGCAACAGCATTCCGTTGAGCTTTGTCAAGACGTGCGCCCATAGAATTTTGAGACATTCGCGGACCGCCTGACTGTCTATAAATTTCAGGCGTACACATTATTATTTCTTTTTCATTCTGGCTGGTTTTCTTTTCATGCCAGACATCTTTCGCGCTCCTGACGGTTTACGCATATTGTTTGACATTTTTGGTGGCCGTCCAATTTTAGAACCGTATGTACCTTTTCCGTGAGGCATATTTATCTCCTATTTTCTTTTCTTTGCGGTTTTAGCAGAAGCTCTAAAATCTGCTGCTGTGGGTGCGCCTTTAGATCCCGGTTTACGCATACTGCCTTTTCCTGTTCGTGCTATACGTTTTCTTTTAGCATGTATGTTTGCATATAACCCAGGTTTTTTAGCCATAAATATTCTCCTAACATTTCCATCTGCGCCGCGCTTGACGAATGCGACTGTTGGGATTATTGCGCGTTGCAGCAGACGAACGCTTTAACTGCCCAAGAGAACGCGCACAATAACTTGATCGACGTTTTGCAGCAACACTGCCACGTTTAACCTTGCCTGTAACTGCTGTTTTTAATTTTGAACCCGGGTTAGCTTTTCTGTATGCGGCAACGCCTTTTCTTGTCATTCCTGCACCAGATTTAGTCGGACGATAGTTAGCGCCCTTTCCCTTTGTTGTTCTTGGAATAGGCCTGTCAGCCATTTTAAGCCCCTAACAAAGTTTTTCGCATAATGTTTGAACTGCCTAAAAGGCCCGCTGATTGTTCGGTTGAAGCAGAACGACGGCTTCTATTTTGAGCGCGACTGCGACGGCTTGTTTTATTTTCGTTGCTTGTTTTATTATCTGTATCTTTTTTATCCATACGCATATCTTTTGCGGCTTCAATTGCTGCGCCTGCTGCTTGAAAAACACCTGCTCCGGGAATAAGACTTAAAATTCCTCGATCTCTATTTTGTTCAGGTGTAAATTTATCAAAAGCATGGTATTGAAAAGCTTGACCAAAACTAGGACTTGTACTTCCCGGTGCATCTGGATCAAAACGCCTTGCATATGTTTCCTGGCGTCCTGAAGTATCAGAACCTCTTCCCCCAATTGCTGCACCTGCTCCTGAATCTGCACACATATTAACTTCCTAACAAAGTTTTGCCAATGTTAGGTTCTGACGTATCACCCATAGAACCCGATAGAATTGTCGAACTTCGGCCTTTCATAGCTAGTCTTCGCTTTCGCGATGCCCTTGCCATTGCATTGACTTCGGGATCGTCTCTTGTTGGAGGCGCTTCCGGCGG
>CEQV01011709.1_pt1 | contig 28854 bp, 24 predicted proteins | sample 530971 | NCBI WGS metagenome assembly CEQV01 (sample SAMEA2621173, study PRJEB7988) | marine metagenome | biome: marine biome (ENVO:00000447); feature: deep chlorophyll maximum layer (ENVO:xxxxxxxx); material: "saline water (ENVO:00002010), including plankton (ENVO:xxxxxxxx)" | depth 100 m
CGAGAGCAGCAAGCGCAGCAGCAGCAGTGGCAGCAGCAGGCAGGGCAGCAGCAGGCAGGGCAGCAGCAGAGTTTCTTACAACCAGTAGGTCCTCCGAATATGCCCCCACTACCACCGGGACAACAGCAAGGATACTAAGGAGATAATCAATGACTGAAGCAGTCGATATGCAACAAATGGTCCTTGAAGTGGACCGTGAGATGTGTGCAAAATCGTTTCATTACTTCTTTACTGATGTTTTGGGGTTTCATTACAGCCATCATCACAATGAGTGGGTTGAATCCCTTCAACAAAACAAATACTACGTTGTGAAAGCATCTCGTGACCACGGTAAATCAACGCTTTTTATGTCGTATGCGCTTTGGTTAGCGGCTTTTACTCCTAAAACTCACATCATGGTTTTCTCTCACTCTTTGGAGCAGACATTGGAGCACATGAGATTCATTCGCTCACAAATTGTTACTCACCCAGTTCTACAACATCTCAAACCAGAAGGACGCCCATGGGCTAAGTCATATCTGGATTTCACTAACAAAAGTCGTATTATGGGTAAGTCGGTTGGTGGAGCAACTCGTGGTTTCCACCCTGACGTGGTTGTGTGTGACGATATTTTATGGGGCAGTACCGCAAGTGAATTGGCACGTACTGCTGATTGGTTTTACTCAGTTCTTCTCCCTGTTCTGCACCACACAGGACGCCTGATGATGGTGGGGACTCCTTTCAGTTACAATGACTTGTATGCTGAATTAGAGCGCAAAGATGCGTTCAAGGTACAGACATATCCTGCTATCAATGAAGATGGTGAGGCTCTTTGGCCTGAGCGTTGGGACTTAGATGCTCTAGACCAGCGACGTATGTCAATGCCTGCCATTCAGTTTGCACGTGAGTATCTGTGTGAACCTATTCACGATGTTGCCAGTATGTTCCCGATGGACATACTTGAGGCGGCAAGGGACCCTGAATTAAGCCTATTACAGAGGGCAGAAACTAATGATGATGGCACTCCTTTTGGACAACACTTCATTGGTTGGGACCCTGCTATTGCTTCAGATAAGAATGCTGACTATACTGCTATGATTGTCATGAGAATGCCTGATGATGAAGTGAAACAAATCATTCATGCTGTACATGAAAAAGGATTGAATTCTCAGGCACAACGTCGTATGATGATGCTACTCAACAATCGTTTTCATGCGGATTTGATTGAATTAGAAGGTAACAACTTTCAGCGTATGTTTGCAATGGAAATGAGAGACACTGATATTCCAATCCGTACATTCATGACAACACGGCAAAAGAAAGAGAGTCTATTCATGAGCCTCCTTCTTGCGTTTGAGCAAGGTAAAATCCGAACTCCATATGCAGATGAAGAGAGTAAGAGATTTACGCACAAATTAGAAACTGAACTCAATCGTTTCGGAATGACAAAGTGGGGCCGACTTGAGAGTGTGGGTACTCACGATGACCTTGCAATGGGTTTGGCTTTGGCGAATTGGGCAACAAAGGAGTTCAAAGGAAGCGTTGTAATGCTTGATGATTATTTACCGGGTTTCGATGATTGGGTTATGGGCACTCCCAAAAAGCCGTCTTGGTTTGGTGTTTGAAATGGTATGGGCTTCGTCTTTATTGAATGAATTAGAGGATATTCCTCAATTTGATTCAATCTCCAAAGAAATGACAGAAATATGTGGAGAGTTGCTCAGGCACCCGGTCTATGCGCAATATCCTGAAGTTGTGACAAAGTCAGTCAAGGAAATGTTAGGTGGTGAAGAATATGAATCCCCTATTCCATTTGGTCACGATGGTGAGGGCTGGTTTGAATTACATATGGGGCGTTCAGCCAATGAAGTTGTGAGGTCCTTGCGCAAAGCACGCAGACAACATAAAGACATCAAAGAAGATATTGATATTGTCATACGTAGCGTTCGTAAATTGAAAGAAGAGGAAGTAGAAGCCACTCTCAAATCAATAGGGTGGGCCTTAGAGCATCAAAGCACAATACGCAATATGGGGCTGAGTGATAAGACTCTCAAAACCTTGAGGCGACGTGGTGTAGAGCAAAAAGATACACTATTGAGAGCCTGTCAACGCTGGGAGCGAGCAGATGCTTTACTCAAGACATTAGAACAACATGAGGGTGTTTGGGGAGAAGATGAACAAAAGAAATGGGTTTGGGCAATGGACGAAAGAACCAGTGCCAAGAAGTCATGGTCTAATACACTTAATCCACGTGATATGTTGAACAAAAGTGAGCAAGAATGTATGGTTCTTGCAACAGAAGAATTGAGAGAAAAAGGAGCAATGGATGCTGCTACAATCTTGGATAACATACTTGGTAAGTGTTCTGGAAATTTGAAACGTATGTTGACAGCACGTCGTTTGGGTTTATTGTTCAAAATGTATGGGGATGAATATGGTATCATGAAAGGGGCACGCAGAGGCGAATACATACTTCAAGAGAGGGGAGAATTAGTACTCAAAGAAGATGAGGCTTGGTCTTATGCGGCAGGGTTCCTTGATGCAGATGGATATATTTCAATCACTGGAAGAGGAGAGCCCAGAGCGGGTTTCATAGCAACAGGTGACCGGGGCAGAGCCCATTGCGAGGCTCTACACAAAACACTTGGATGTGGAGTTTTACAACTTGACCAGAAAGTGTACAAGGACGGACAACGAAGTCAACATCGTTTGCAATTCTATTCCAAAGATGATATGCGTAAACTATTGGCAGGCATACAACCCCATCTTAGACTAAAGGGGATGCAAGCCAAAGCAGTACTTGCATTCATTGATGAGAGTGACCCTCTCAAGAAAGAGAATCTCAAGCGCTTGGTCCAATATGAGAATTGGTCGGATAATGAAACAAAAAGTCAGCAAATGTTGAGTGATTGGGGTGTCAACATTGATACAGTAGCAAAATGGCGGGATGAATTATGAGCGACAGGCAAGGTCCAGTCAGGCGGGTCATATCGGCCCTTACTCGTCCTTTTCGACGTAAATCTACTCCTGAACCCATCATGCCCCTTTGGACAACGGGGATACAAGAACCAGTTTTAGCACAAGGAATTACAATTCCTGCATTGTATGCAGTGGCCAGTGAGAATTTGATTTTGCGTACAGTTTTGACTACTCTTAATCAAGAAATGTTTCGCCGTGGTTATTTTTGGGAGCCAAAATTCGTTAAGAAGTGTGACCAGTGTCATGAGGAATTCCAACACGATTTACCAATGTGCAATAAATGCGGGGGTGAGGTAAAGGGTCCCGACCATGAACAATTGAATTACCCTCAATGGATGTTACAACAAGAAAATTCCATGGGTCAATCTTTTCTCGATGTTATGAGAGAAGTTGAATATGACCTTGATGTGGTAGATGATGCCTTTTTGATTTTGGTCAAGGAATATTATCTTGATGAAAAAGGTCAACCCATTATGTCTCGTGTCAAAGAGGTAGTTCGTGGTGACCCTATCTTCATGCGTATTGTTGCGGATAAGAGAGGAGTGAGAGGCGGTAAGTATCGTGTGCGTCTCAAAGACCGTGTTAAGCCCATTTATCCGGGTGCAAGTGATTATGATGAAGATGAAATGTTTGATGTTCACTTTGTCAACACTGCTGGTAGTGGGAAAACACAGTATTTCATCAAGGGTGAGGTGCTTCATGTTAGCAAATACAATCCCAGTAAATTGTATGGTAAGGCCCCTGTAAACACCCTATGGCGTCAAGCAATGACATTGACTGCTATGGACAATTACATTTACACTGCTTATCAGAAGCGACGCACTCCGAAAGGTATTATCAGTGTTACAACTGACAATTTGGAATCTATGAAATCCTTCTGGAAAGCAGTAGATGAAAAGATGGAGAGAGACCCCCATTATGTTCCTAAGGTGGGCATTGAGTCTTCCAGTGGAAGAGGTGGGGTCAATTGGGTCAAATTCATGGATACTTTAGAGGAGATGCAGTATATTGCAGTGCGAGATGAAATTCGTATGCGTATGGCTGCTTTCTATGGTGTATCAAATGTCTTTATGATGGACACTGGTAAATCGGGTGGTCTGAACAATGAAGGTATGCAAATGGTTGTCACTAACAGGGCAGTTGAGTTTGGCCAAAAAGTGTACACGGATTCATTGTTCCCGAAATTACTTGCTGAGATGGGTGTCACAGATTGGAAACTTGCTCTTTATCCAAGTGAAGAAGAGGATGAAGTTACACGTCTTCGTAGAGATGAGATGGAAGTTAATATCGCTCAGCGTATGATGATGCTTGGTTTCAAGCCTGAACTCAAATCTGAGGGAGAAGAGGATTTGAGATTCGTGTATAGTAGCCCAGAAGAAGGGCAACAGCCCGGTATGCCGGGGATGATGCCCGGAGGTATGCCAATGGGCGGAATGCCAATGCAAGGTGGAATGCCACCAATGCAAGGTGGAATGCCAATGCAAGGTGGAATGCCAATGCAACATGGGATGGGTCATGGGTCTATGACAATGCCCGGTGCTCAGCCCGGAGGAGAGGGGGTTGGATTGCGAAATCGTGGCCCCGCTTCCCCACAAAATCGTAGTGCTGTGAGTGGTTCCCCTGTTTCAAGTGTTCAACAAAGAGGTCCTCAACCCGGCCCAGCACAACGAAACTCTAAGGCAATGATGGATGCAAGACGCCCCCGTGGAGCATAAGAACATTGAAAGATGGAGGCCCTTTGGAGTGATTGATATGACTGAATTATCGAAGATGGACCCCATGGCTCGTAAACTCGGGGCCGAAGTAGAATCTTTCCACAAAGCAATTGACTCTGGAGATGTAACAAACGCTCGTTATCACATCAATGAAATACAGAAGTTTGCTCAATTTTTGGCCAGTGATATTGAGAGTGCAGTGGCTAAATCTGACAAGACCCAAGGCGTGAATGACATTTATGCTGGTGGAGTCCCAGTACGCAAGTTTGAACAAAGTGAAAGGAATTACCAGACCAGTTCAGATGTTCTGGCTGGATATGTACGAGCAAGCGCAGTGCGCTCCCCAATGAAGAAACTAAGTCAACGGGATATGTGAAAACATGAGTGACGGAGAAGATGGGGCAAGTCGTCTCATGGAGACTCTTATCACAAAGATGGAGTCAATGGATGGTCAACTACAGATGTTACAATCTGAAAACACCATTTTGAAACAGATTCTTATGGACCCAGCCGCTCTTTTGCGTAAAGCAGGGTTTGTTTCCACAAGCACTCCTTTTGCTGAGGGCATGGTGGTTGATGCTTTCCGTGGGGATGATGATTCTATACTCAAAGGAACAGACGATTTCTCTGTGCCTGATAACAACGAAGAGTTCCATGCAATGAGTTGGGACGATATACACGCAATGGCAGATAGTGCCAAATCCCTTGGTCTAACCGACCAGTCAGTTCCACCAGTAGCGGGGTTGGACGCATGAGACCGAGATATAGCGAAATTTCACCAGAAGTAGAAGAGTTAATGCTCAAGGCACTACGTTTGAATGAGCGTATTGAGAAGGCTAAAGATAAGAAATGCCCTAAGTGCAGTAAACTACTTTCAGAATGTGGATGTGACAAAGAAGGCTATGGGAAAATGGGCTACATGGAAAAGTCTGAACCCGAATACAGTGGTCAAAAAGAGGGCTCAACTGTTGGGCCATCTCACTTTGTGACGGAAACTGGAGGACAAGTGAGGACTGCTCCTTATTGGACCAATGGTAATACAGTCGAGGTTGAAGATATTACCAATAAGGGAGCGAACAAAGAAGAAGTCAATCTTGAAACTATACATCTGAATCCTCACACTAAGACTGGTGTAGACAGACTTGTTGACGGTGGCTCTCGGTGAGGACATGTGTCAATCGAGGGACCTGTTGAAGTTTATCTGAGAGCCCGCTCAGATGTGCTCAAATCTCTTTTCGATGGCATAGATACTGTAGATTCTGCGGCTGCTTATCGCTTTGCTCTGCGTAATTTACAGAGACATGATGCTGTTCACATCACTAAGAGTGATGATGTAATAGCACGGGTTTTCAGTGATATGGTTTTGTCAAAGGCTGTTAGTGATTTACCTCAAGGACCATACAATGAGCGAACTGAACCTGCAATGCCGGTGGCATATGGGGATGAGAAGGGTGAGGGAGAAGTAGGATTGATTCATGGTGCTTGGCCTCAAATGAGCCCTACTCACGATTTAATGCCCACTCGCAACAGTGAACAAATGCCATATGGTAGCCACCACCCCTTTTCTGAATCTATTCACCCTTTACGAGAAGGAAATCATTTTGTTGAAGTCTTAAGGAATTATTATTTGAGACCAGACGCTCATACTGAATCTTTAGCAGAAAAAGAAGCCAAGGCAGAACTGGCACATCAAGAGCGGTGGAATAAATCCTCTGCTTTTGGTAACAGGTTTTTGGGGAATTTGGCAGACAACCAGTCTGCTCATGATTATTATGACACTGATTTTTTGAGATGGTTGAAAAGCAAAAACATCGGTTTGGCAGAATTGGATGCTGAAATGCAACACAATTTGCGTGAAGAACATTTCAATGACCGTGCTAAGCAATGGACTGATGGTGAGCATTATGAAGAAACTGTCACAAACCCAGAAACGGGTGAAAAAGAGATAGTTCGACATTCACGCAAACTTGGTTGGTTAGGATACAATTTCGGGCTTGAATTCATGCCACCGTCAAAGAGAACAGAAATTATTGGTCACCTTTGGGAGCACGGCTCTGATGGAGTAGAAGCAATACCTCATATGGCTGCTGCACGCCTAAAGCGCAATTGGATTACCCGACTTGCTGGTGAAAAAGATTGGATGATGCGTGCTGAAGATAAGCATGGACCGAATATAGACCCTCTACATGAAAAGATACATGGGGCCGGTGATGTGAATTTGAACACATATACTGATGCTGCTCAAAAAATTGATACCGAAGATGGTGATAGTATCTATGAGCGATTATTGGCCACTCATCGCTCTATGGTAGAAGACGAAAACGCCCCTTTACCCGGTTATAGTGGTGGCGAAAACTTTCATGAAAACGAGGGTGAAATCTTAACACCTCAATTATTCAACATGTTAGCAGGCCTAGATGAAGATGGGAATGTGTATGAACAAGGACAACACCCAATATATGGGGATAAATGGAAAGGGGCACATATCATAGACCCTTCTTTGGTTGAAGAGTTTCAAAATAAAGTGAAAGAGTTAGGTGGACATGCTGCTCGACAAAAAGATACTCGTGCTGCCTATTTAGCATATCAGAATTATTTAGGTCCTAATCTTGATTTTATTTTACGAGAGGGTGACCTTGATTATTATCAGGACGCTGGTAATCATTCTCGTACTTTTGCTTCACATTGGATGGAGCCCTTTTATGGGAGAGGAGGATTAGCAAGAGAGCCTGAAACATATATTGAAATGCTACATGATTTTTTGACAACAAAATATACTCCTTTAGAAGAAACCACAATTGGGGGACCAACACATCAATCATTATCACTCATCGGTCATGGGTTTCATGAAACACACCCAGAAGACCAAACAAAGAGAGGGCGTAAAGTATCAAGTTATCAAATGAAAGATATTTCTCAAGGGGGTTTAGACGTACCACAGAGGTTGAGAGAACAAGTTGCTTTGGGTGAAGATTTTACTCCTGATGATGATGTTGAAATGACTACTGGAACAACAAACGTGGAGGGTTTGTCTTCTAAAAGAATAGAAGAAGACTTGCCTATTATTGGTTTCAGGCCTGAGATGGCAGGATTGTTAGCAACACTACATCCCAGCGTCTATGGTACCAGATACACAGCAAAGAGACCAATAGGTATGAATCCTTTAGACCCAGAAGAAAAGGGTCAAGGGACCGTTGTTTTGAATCCTAAGTTTGCTCAACAAGTTCCATTCGGGAGGACTGCTTCAAGAGGGGGTTTAATCTTAGCACGACAACCAGTCATACATGGTGAAATGGACCCACATGAAATTCTTGATATGGGTGGCGCTTCGCACGCTTTTGTTGATGAAAACCACAATACTTTGGAAACACCTGAATTCACTAATACTAATGCCAGAGCCAAAATCACAACAACTCATGCTGGGGCAATGCAATCCAGATTAAATGAGGAGAGTTTTGGGAAGCGTGACCCAAGGATGTTTTTCGATGGCCATGGTAAAATGGCAGATGTGCATCATGCGTTACCTATAACAATAACACGAGATAACATGCCAGATAAAATAGCACACAGTTTAGTTTTGAGAACTAAGATGGGTAGCATCTATCCTCCCGGTGCCCCAATGGGAGGAAAAATATTACCAAATACACATTTCACACAACAAGTTATTGGTCCAGACGGGAAGAAAGCAAGGATGATGTCATTTGACAGAGTATCACCAGATAATCATGCAACAAATGACCCTGTTTTACATCATGAATTACAAGGACAAAAAGTGAGCCCAGACGGTATTGTTACTGACCCATTTGCTGAGCAACAGGGCATAGGTGCTGCATCTTACATTAAACAACACGATAAAGTCCTGTCAAAACATATGGATGCTATCACAAACATGGCTAAAAAACTTAGAGGTGATATGGAGGAAATAAGGCCTGATTTTTTTGAGCGCCACAAAGATAACCCGCAAGCATTGTTATCAAATGCGCTTCAATTATTCAGACAAGCAAATCTTGGTTTGTTCCGTATGCCTCACGAGGTACATGGTCAAATGGGACATAGTTTGAGTGGGACAGATGAATATGAACACGTGAAGGCCGCAGATAATCCTGCAGCGTTTTTGGCACAAGGTTTGAGTGAACATAAGGAAGGTATAGTTTCACAAAATATGACAGGCAAAGATATCATGGGAGTGCTTGGTCTTGATGTTTCAAATAAACACCATCAAGCAATTGCTCAAAGGGTACAATCTGCAATGCATAAGAAAGACCCGATGATGGCTATGACTGTTAGTGAAGCAATCAAAAGAGGGTTGTTAGGTGGTAAAGAACATGCAGAAGATATGGACCATATTGGAGATGGTTTGTTTGATATGATTGGGTCTCCAAAAGATAGGAAGAGTGATATCGCCCGTGGTCTTTCAGCCGCTGCTAATACAGTATTGAATACTATAAGAGGGGCAGGAGAAAAACATAGTCTTATTCATGTTCAGGCCCCATCACGAGACATTCCCACAGATAAAAGGGGTCAAAAAAGAGTGGAAGATAAAGAAGAAAGAGAAATGAAGCCCATTACTGCCAAAACAGGTAAGAAAACCAAAAACCAAAGAGAAAAAGATAAGATTGCTAGAGCGGCAAGAATTCTTGACAGTGTAGTTTTGTTTTCTCCTTCAGGAGAAGTAGAACCTATGAAACGAAAGAGTACAAAATATACATGGGGAGAGGCTCCTATTGATATACCTGAAGCAGGGGGCCACTCAATACATGATTTCTTTGATGGACCTCGTTTGAATTGGGGCTGGGGTATGTTACCTGATTATACTTTGAGATTGGGTAAAAACGGAAGTGTGGACATTGTAGACACTCCCGTAAAAGAGACTCCCTTGATGAGTGTGCCCAGTGGGTATTTATTTGATGTATTTCCTGAATTAGAAGGAATGTTGACAGGTGATGAGCATCTATCTCTTCCCAACGCCTTGAAACAAACCAAGCATGGGGAGTCGGCCCGTGATGTGCGGGCTCATGAAAAGTCAGTTGATGGTGGTAGGTTGTTTTACCATAGTGAAGAAACCGATACTCTTGGTCTATTAGACAATGTTTTCTTCAAAACACCTCGACCTGACCCCATTCTTCCTATGCATCGCATTTTCAATATTAATGATTTAGATTCTCTTCGTGGTTTCACAGGAGAGTGGGTTGTTACTTGTTGGCCAAAGGGTCAGCGTATTATGCTAACGAGGAAGGGAGATAATTTCACTGCTCAAACCACTCTTAATGAGAAAATAGAAGTTCCTAAGCAGGTACAGAAAGATGCAAAGAAATCCAGTGAGAAAGATTTCGTTCTTGATGGAATGTTGCACAAGAAGCGTTTCTATGTAATAGATGTGCTGAGAATTGAGGATGATGATGTTCATGAAATGAAGGCAACAGAGCGAGTTCGATTGTTAAGGGCCACTTTTGAGCCACATGAGTATTTCCAACCCCCCTCCCCCTCAACTTTGCGCACAACTGACGATGACGGCCTTGAGGATGCTATTGCTGAATTGGAACAACCTATTTTGTTAAGAGATGCTCAATCTACTTACATGCGTGGGGAATTAAGACATCCTAAGTGGGTCATTTTACAGAAAGGAAAGAAACTTGACCTCATCATTCTTGACCGCTCAGGAACTGGTCCTTATACCTATAGACTGGGGGCGGGCCCTATATTTGACACAGAAGGATTAGGCCCCCGAGCAGTGAAAACCAAGAAACATACTTACATGGATGTAGGGACAGTTTTCCGTTCACCGCAGCGTTATGAGATAGGACACACTGTGAAAGTCACTGTGGCTTCTGTTAAAGAGAAGAAGCAGAAAGGTCGCTCATTGTTTACTGTAAGAGGGGGGAAAGTGCATGGTGAGGGAGATGCACCAGCAAGCATTGAGACGCTTGGTATTTTAGCAAAATCTGCACCAGTGTGGACTCCTACTAAGGTTTCACTTGAAGAGAATTTCTTGAAGGTCGAATTATCCCATTTAGAAAATGATGTACTCTACAAGATGTATCCTAATGAGTTAGGAGTAGAATTACAAGAGCCACAAGTTTCTCTCCCTGACCAAAACGATAGCGATTACGTCATTCGTCTATGTGAAGCAACTCGTGATGATTGGGAACCTGTGGCCGCTGCTTTGCTCAAAAGTAAGAAGATAGCAGTTAAGATGTCTGAGAAAGACCGTAAGAAGTTGGCAAAACCACCTAAGGAAATTGATAACCCTGAGCCCCATGAACCATTCCTTGAACCCAAATTAGTACCGGGTACTTTCCATAAACCGACAGAGGAAGACTTGACTGTGAAGGCTGCATTATTGGCTGCGAAATTGATGGACCGTATTACAAAAGAGAGAATGGCATCAATTGGTATTGAGAGTTTAGCCATTAATTATGGAACAGGGGAGACTGCCCCACGTGGTCCTACTACTATTGATGGTGGGGCCACCATGCCTGATTGGGACTCTTCTGACAGTGAATATACTGATGAAAAAGAAGCGAAGGAAACGAGAGAAGAAGAAAAACGGAAGAAGAATGCCTCCGTATTAAATAGATGAGACATTTGCGCACATATGATAATATGTTAGACATGAGAGTACCTTTGCAAGATATTCAATTGTTGAAATCAGATGAACTCATTGTTGCTGGTTATGCAAGTGTAGAGTTGGTCGATAAGCAAGGCGACCTTATTACTCGTGAGGCATTGCGAGATGCTTTCAAGAAATATATGGCATCTCCTGAATATAGTAATGTACAGTTAGCACATTCTAACATACAGGTTGGTAGTGTTATCTCTGAATATGCAGACAGTCAAGGTAAGGTTTGGAAATCTGAGGTTGACGATGTTGGTATGTTTGTAGTCGTAAAGTTAAGGGACGACATAGAAAAGGCACGAGAAGTCGCTTCAGAAATAAGAAAGGGAAATTTGCGTGGATTTAGCATCGGTGGCCAAGCGTTCAAAAGAATGAATAAATCTGATTCTAAGCATGGAGATTATCGTGAAATCAGCAAACTGGAACTCCATGAAGTTACAATTTGTGAAAAAGGCATTAACCCAGAGTCAACCTTCCGTATTATTAAGGAAGACGTTAGCAAGGGGGAGCATATGACAGCCTTGGACGAACTATCTGACGTTCTCAATCGACTGGAAACTCGCCTCGATTCTATGGAAAAGAGTGACGAAGTAGAAAAGAAAGCCCCTCCCTTCGTTGAAGAAGTGGAAGAGGTTGATGAGAAAGACGCCAAAGAAGAGAAGAAAGAAGAAGACAAAGATGAGAAAAAGAAATCTGATGATGAGTTCATCAGTGAAGATTATCTTAACTTCCTAGAGGGAGTTGCTAAGTCTGCTAACTATGATGTAGACAAGGCACGAGCCCACTTCGCTGACCCAGATTCAATGGAGAAGGCACAACTTGGTGGATTCGACAACCCAGAATCCGTAGATGGTGCTGACTACTTTGCAGGACAGGTCAAGGGACGAGCCCAAGAGAGTGGCTCTCCTTCAACCAACGCTATCAAGAACATGGGCCTCGGTGGCAGTGATGAGATGCAAGCCAAGAAAGGCTTCCTCAGCCCAAGTGATGTCACCGACGCAGACATCGAGAAAGCCTACGAAGTCTACAAGGCTGCAGCCAATGAGCAGCAGTTCAAAGAGAACCTCGGTGGCTTCTTCTCCCAGAGACTCGCAAAGGAGAACCAAGAGGCACAGGAAGCCCAAGCCCGACAGTCCTTCGATGCTCGTGCACCTCTGGCTGACATCACCAAGGCAATCGAATCTCTCTCCGAGAGAATCGACAACCTTTCCTCTGAGAGCACCACCATCCAGAAGTCTGGTGGAGCACCTCTTTCAGAAGTACCAATCCCTGAGACCACAGAATTGGCAGGAATGTCATGGAGTGAAGTCCATGACCTTGCTAACCAAGTTATCAGGAGGGAATGAAAATGGCACGGAACTACGTAAGGACAGTCACAGATTTGGAACGCTACTACTACGGCGCAGGCAACGCAATGGGGTATTCATACTCCGGTAGTGAGTTGCTGAAGGCAGACAGCCCAATGCTGTCGACCACAGCAGGTACCTACCAAGCCATCTATGGTCGCAAGGTCTGGAGCCAACTGAACCAAGAGTTCAACGCTTTCAGTATTCTACCAAAGAAGCCATGGGACCGAAGCGGTTGGAGGGTCATCACGGCCAAGCCCAATGCAGGAACTGTCCATGGTGGAGTAGCAGAGAATGCAACACTCCCTGACACGGTTCGCCCAACATTCCAGAATGTTGGTGCAAAGCCAAAGACGATTGCTCACACCTTCGACATGTCGGAGACTGCCATCTTCCTTGCTGACAAGGACGATGGTCTGGGTGACATCCGAGCAGTCATGAAGGAAGAAATGGGCAAGCACCACGCTGAGATGGTGAACAAGATGCTCTTGACCGACGTGACCACGGTTGCTGGGAACAATTTCGAGTCCCTTGACCGAGTTACAACTGGAAACACCTCGATGACCTCTGGCACGCACTACAACGCAGCCGATGAGGACATCTACAGCATTGACCGCAGTGCAAACACGTGGGCCTTCGCTGAAGATGAGGCAGACTCTGGTAGCGCTAACAGAACCCTCAGCCTTGACCACCTCGACAACCTCTTCCAGCAACTCTGGACTCGTGGTGGCAACCCGAAGGTTATGCTGACGGGATACGACACACTGATGAGAATCCAACAACTCCTCCAGAGCCAGCAGCGCTTCATGGAAGAGAAGAGAGTGGTCCCATCCTACAATGGTGTACAGGGTGTACCCGGCGTCGAAGCCGGATTCATCGTGGCTACCTACAATGGGGTCCCAATCATCCCAACCAAGGACATGCCAAGTGATGGAATCAGCCGTATCTACTACCTTGACACGGACTATCTTTGGTTTAGCACAGCAATTCCAACCCAGTACTTTGAGTCTGGTATTGAGACTGGTGACCCATTCGGTATCAACCGACTTGGTCAGGAAGGTCTCTACCGAACAATGGGCGAAATCTGGTGCTCTTTCTTTGGAGCACAAGGGAGCGTGCGAGACCTGCAGTGAGGGTTGTGAAGAGAGAAAAAAAAAATGGAGATGAAAAATAATGGCACATAGTAATCTAACAGTCACGACCACCTATCTTGACATTGGTATCCACAACGGTGCCCCTGTCAACTATCCAAACGCAGATGGAACAGTAGCAGCGAACACGCTCTGGCAGCGAGGACCTGCAGGAACCGCTTACCCCGGAAATCTGGACGCTTTCACTGCATCCAACACCGAATCCACGGAAGACAGCCACCAACTACGACTTATCTCAGTCATGGTAACTGGTGACACTGGAACGACCCAAGCATTCGATGTCAATGCATACGACAGCAGCCTCAACTACATCTACGCTGTTGTCTCACTGATTAACAACACCGATACTGATGAGTCCCTTTTGGCTGCTGCCACAACTGTGGCACACGAATCTGGCACTCTGACTTTCACTGTCGGTGGCGCAACAGATACGACACTCATCACCCTCATCGCAGGCTGAGGTGGCTAAATGGCCACTGTGACGTATCTGGGTCCACAGTATTCTCGTGCTGCCTTTGATGGCAGGGAATGGCTGAGGAGAGTCCCAAGAGAAGTCAGTGAACAATGGGTGAAAGACAACGCAATACACTTGCGAGCAGATTGTTGGCAAGTCGAAGGAGTGAGTCTTGATGATGTCCCAGCCCCAGTGGTTGAAAAAGTAGAGGAGGTCGTAGAAGATACCTCGCCCCCTGCATCAGACGATGATGGCATCCCTGATAGCGCATGGACTCGGGCACAAATACGTGAATGGTTGTCTGAAAATGAAATTTCAGTTCCAAGGACCTATACAACCAAGGCAAAATTACTCTCACTGGTGGAGGAATATCTAAATCCAAAGCCCGCTGAGGAACAAATAACGGAAACGGAGTGATAGAAAATGGCATATGCGAGTACGACTGATACAAGAGTGCATGTTCTTGGTGACATGCTTATGGTAACTGGAACATTTACGGATGGAGGGACTGAGGTTGATTACAGTCAATTCCTTTCTACGGTTTATGCTGCAGGTGGACATCTAACTTCTATCACTGACACTGGCATCAAGGTGAACGGTGGTAACGTGGCCGCTGGTGACACTGTGTTGACTGTTGACACTGTCGAAGCCAGAGAACACTTCGCTGCTGGTCAAACAGTTTACAACTCCTCTGGCACCCGCCTTGGAGTCATTGCTTCCGTTGACAGCGACACTCAAATCACTCTGGCAGCACCCGGTCTTACGACTGGTCACGCTAACAACGAGAACTATTACGTCATGGGCGCAAACAAGCCTTCAGAGACTCTGATTTCAACATCTTTGGATGTGTCCATAGACCAAACCAACAGCCTCATCCTTTTCGAGTGTGGAAACCGTTCAGCCACAAGCACAGCCTCTGTTGAAGATGGTCGCTGGTGGATACTGGGAACACGCTGATTGGGGTGAAGATTTGTGGCACTTGACGCATACACTTTCTCTTACCCGCCAGTAATGGCTCATCCGTCAGGGATACTCGTCAACAACGCTGCTGGTTATAACAAGGGTCACACAAGTGCAATGACTGTATCTGTTGTAGACGCTACTACGGTTTTCAAAGCAAACGCTGCTCTTTACAAGATATATATCAAAAATGATGCAGGTGCCTTCCTTTTTGTGGGGAAAGTTACCGCTGTTGCTGACGCTACTACAATTACTGTTGGTGGGGGGCTTCTCCATGCTTTAACTCACCTTGATGAATTATATGTCGAACTTGATGCAATATTTAACAAAGAAATGGCTGAGCGTGGAGTTACCAATAATGGTAAAGTTGTTGCTTTTGAATCGGATGTCATTCGTGGCAAAATGACTTACACAATCTTGTATGATACGTGATAAACATGGAGCAGGCCGAATTCGATTTGAAGGATATTGAACGCTTACAAAAGCGTGGTATTCGTCAAGCCGAATCACAGGGAGCCGCTGTGGCCCCTGAGGGAGAGCGAGACACTCTTCCGGGCTGGTTCACGAAGAAGAAGCAACGATATAACAAAATCAAGGATGTTCTCAATATTGGTAGCGGCACAAGGTGTACAAATTGCGGGCTGCTTCATTTCTGTTGGGTAGATACTTGTCGTGGTTGCAATCGTGCTATGGATTTCAATCTTGGACATCGAGACGATGAGGTGAGATTATGAGTAGAAAAATATTGGTTAAAGCAAGAGAGGTCAAAGTAGGCCATCAGAAGATTGAGTTTCAACATAACAAAAAGGGACCATGGCACAGTTCGATTGCTGATGTTTGGACTAATAGTAAGAAAAAAGGAGATTTGAAAGTCAGTCACCTCATGAATCGAGACCATCCTAAAACAGAAAAGCCTTTCACGGCAGATGAATTGTTGGGTAAGAAATCAAGACACGGTATTCGTTTTGTGGGCGGTCCTAATAGTGCCGTACAAGAAGCATACCCACATCACAGTCTGGGCGGGGCCGACGAAGGTACTCCTTCTGTCCCATCATCTTCGGAAACCTCCACACCTAACTCTGGCTCTGCTCAGACACCTCCTGATTCTGGACAAGATGATGGGCAAACGTCATTAAGGAATTTTGGGTTGGAAATAAAGATGCTGAAGTCACATGCTCTCGGATTAGCCGCCGCTTGGGGAGAATTAGTCAAGGCTATTACTCCTGAAAATCGTGAATTTGAGGCACTCCGGCCTTATTTAGAAGCCAAAATGTCAGATTTGTTACGTCAAGGATATACTGAAGATGAAGCGGCACAAATACTGTCACAAGAAATAGATGTGCCATTTGAAGAATATCAAGGCGATAAGCAGACAATAACTCCACCTGTTCCGGCCCAGTCACAAATGAGAGGGGATATCAATCGTCAATCAGCACTTCAAGCAGCACGTGAAGAGGGAGGAGAAGCAAGAGGACGCCTGTCTCCTGAGGCACGAAGGGCATTTGAACAAGGACAGATGTGAGGGCAGTGAATGCCCAAAGTGTTTAGTCCCGGCGAGCCAGAAGTTCGTCCCTTATATCCAAGCGAAGTAGTCTATACTACTGCTGCTAAAGTAGGGGAATTATTGGAAATAGGACCCGGTGAAGCAGTCGCAGTCAGTGCTGATTCAGAGTCTGATAGAGTCTATGTCACAGGTGCAGATTATCGCAGTCATGGCTTTGCAGTCAATGATACCATCCTTATTTACAGCGACGCTCAGGCATTGGGAATAGAGAAGACCATTACATCAATCGCAGAAGGTGGCTCTAATGGAGTTGCTTTGTATTTCACAGGCTCTTTCTCTACTTCAGACTACCAAAGTGCCGACAACACATATGTGCAAAACCAAGCACCTTTCACGAATGGTAAAATCCGTGGACCGAAGAAGAGCCATGTAGAAAATCTGATTTTGCGCTATCAAGATATCATTGATAACAAGACACACAATGCTTGGAGACCTTATCTGGTCACTGCAGAATATCTCAACTTCGATACTTACAAGCCCTATAGGCGTCGATATTACACTGATTATGTGGGCACAGTGCCTCTATTGTTCCGTAATATACAGCAGATGCTTAGACTTGAGTTATGGCAAGGTGATGATTATCGTGAAGTGGCAGCAGCAGAAGTGCGTGTAGAAGTTTCAGATTATACAGTATTGAGTGGAGATTCATTGTATCTGAGCCCCGGTAACGGCTCTGTGGGAACATTGACGGTGGGTACAGGCACAACAAATTGGCGCTCAGATTTTGACAAAGTCACCACTGCTCAGAACATTGCTGACCTCATCAATAAGGAAGACAGGGTGGGTAAGACCACTGTGGCCTTTAGTCCAAACTTTACATTAGAAGGCTCTACAGATAATGTGGCCGTAGACAATGAATTCCTTGCTACTGCTAACTCAGATTATGGTGGTGGGAAAGTCAAAATCACATCTATGCGTGATGGTGCTTCTGGAGAGACATGCACTATTGCTACCACTGATACTACAGGATTGACAATTAGTGGTGGCTCAAGTGTGAGCACAACTAGCACCTCAGTTTCGAGCACAACTGTGAACGTGGCAAGCACGAGTGGTTTTGTGGAGTCAGGTGGATTGATTCAAGTCGGTCAAGAAGTTCTTTCCTATACAGGTACAACTGACACCTCCTTCACAGGCTGTGCGAATGTGAGTGGTACTCCTTTGACCACACTCAATACTTCGGGCACTACTGCATCCCAGACCAAGTTCCAAGTTGACTTCCAAGGGGGCACAAGTGTTGGAGACCACGCTCGTCTTCGTGATTGGTGGTTGGACCCAGAATCAGGTATTGTGTACTTCAATAATTCATATCCTTTCTTTGAGTGGAATGCGGTCAAAGCATCGTATATCTATGGTGAGCGATATCTGGAAAAGGCCATTGAAGATGCTTGTACTAAGTTAGTGGCGGCTGAGTTGCTCATGAGTGACGACAGAAGTGTGCTCATACCTGAGGGGACACAAAATGTTCCCTTGGCTAACAAAATTGCGATGTGGAAACAGGACGCTGAAGCCATCCTCTCACGTTATACTGAGATGGTGGTGTTTGAGTGACCCATCCTGAAATAGAACGTATGATTGATGACCCAAGATTGTTTGACCCTGTCAAATATGTTGAGTTGCAACCTCTACAATTTAGAAATGATTTTCAGAAGTTGGCCGATGACATTAATCCTATGAATGTGGAAGGATGGCCAGAAGACGTTATTGATGAGTTAACAAGCGTTCCTAAGAATAAATATGAGCGTCTTTTACAGATTGAAAAAGAGGCAATACAATCAGTGGGACCTGAGAGAGAATTGACTGAGACTGAAATGGAGAGGGCTGAAAAGAATGTTCGTTTGCAAATGTTCAATACTAACATGGAAGTCCGAAAACTATCCCAATACATACAGGGAGAATTACGCAAACTTCTGACGTGATAATATGGTATCTGCAGCACTAGAGAGCATTCCTGCCTTGTTGGGGGTTCTTGATGATTGGAATCGGGCGAACAGTGACAATCTCACACCCATTATTCAAGACATTGCAGAGGTCACACCAGAGCGTGGGAAGAGGATTGACCTCCAAAGAAACGATTACGTGCTCTTGTATGAGACCGCTCACAATGAAGAGGCTCCTGAGTTGCTCTACGATTTCGTTACGACTCGTATCAACATGACAGTAGATGTCCGCACCATCCATAGCAGGGGACGTTTGCGCAAACTTGAGAACGAATTCAGGCGACTTATTCACACAAAGCGCAAAGGAGACGGAGAAAACTATGACAGATTATTGTTCAAATCACGCACTGACCTGTCAGACAGGACGAAAAGGCTCTTTCGTATGACTTTTCAAGTCGAGATTATCACATTTGCAGAAGAGATACCGTAGAATTGAAATGCTGAGCCATTCTGAGAGGGACTGATATGCCATCAACTGTGTACAAAGGCGACCTTGCTGAGGTGACATTCGGCCACGAGACTGGTATTGTGTTAGAACATGGTAAGCCTACTAATTTGGTTTTTACTGGGGCAAATAATGGAGATGGTACATCCACCATTACGCTTAGTGGGGACCCCGGATTTGCAACTACTTTGACATCTGACAGTGTTGCTGCTCAATTAAAATATCCTAAAAACATGCTTGTGGGGGCTCGTGTTCGATTTATAGGCAATGCTTCCAGTAGTAAATATGCGTTAGATGATTATGCGAATACAGGAAATGTGTACACAATTGTTGAGAATGTAGGAACAACTATCAAAGTTACACCAGAATTGAAAGGAAATACTTCTGGTACAGTGGGTGCTTCAGGCGCTAATGATGAAATGATAATCGACTCCTTTGGAGTTCCCACAATAGATACTGTTGAGGACAATATGACTTACAATAGTAATGCTGCTACTTCAAAAGAAAGCATTCTCACTGACCAATTCCTTGGGCTTGCGGGAACTGTGACACTCCCCGAAACCAAGGCTGATATCAAGCGATACCACGTGGTTGGGCTTGGTCGAGATGTCGCTGTTCAGGCACCGGGTAAGTTCACCTATGAGGGTGGCTCATTTGAGATAGCCATGCACAGTGCTCGGTGGTTGTATTATGCTCTTGGTGGTTTAGTGACTTTACCTACTCAAAGACTGTCAACTTCAGCCATCACTGTTTCAGGTAGAACAACTGCGACAGCGTTGTCACCCGGAGATACTCGTATTGAGTTGAGTGATACGGTTTCTGGGTGTAATATGGTAGATGGTAGTGGTGCACCAGCCGTTGGAGATTATGTATGGATAAAAGAAGTTGAAGGCACAAGTGGGGCCAATCTTCTTCCTCTCATTAGTCACACAAGTGTAGACTTTTCGGCTATTGCTGCTGCTGGTAGTGACCCTGCTCGTTATTTTGGTCATACTATTGAAGCCACAGGGGTTTTGGTGGATGAAGGTTCAAATTTTGCTTTAGGTTCATCTAGCCCTTTGACTGTGGACACAGTCGACGCTACTACAAAATTCAGTATAGGAGATACTGTTTATGATTCTGCTGGAAATGAAGTTTTAGTGGTAAAAACAGTAAGCGCCACAAGTATCACATTTGATGGTACTACCACTCGTGCTTTGAGTAATAATGATAATTTATATCGTTCTTTACCATATGAAGCATATAATGAAATTCATGATGATGCTGGTAGTCGTTTTGATGCTGCTTTGAAACATGAAATGCGACGTATTACTGCTATTGATGCAAATCACATTTATCTAGACGACCCATTGAGTTTTGCACACGATAGTGGTAAAGTTGTGTATTTCTTTGATTATGAGGAAACTGGGGAAGGTGCCCCTGCTTTTGTGACCACTGCTGGTTCATTCGGTCAATTAACTAATCCTGTACATCATGTTATGTTTACTAATAGTGAATTGCCTTCATTTTGTCTTGAAACAAGCATTCGTAAGCGTGATGTGGGGTCTTATAGTCAAGAAGATAGCGCAGGGGCCCCTGATTCTGCTACAGACACTGGCCAACTCACTCGTGTGTTCCGTGGATGTAAAGTTGGCTCTTTTACAATCTCAGCAGATACAGATGCTGCTCTCAAAATGACAGTTGGTTTTAATGCAGCACATTGTTATACAGACACTGGTCGTTTAGAAGCAAGCAATCCCGGAGACCGCTTTAGTGCACATCGTATGTTTGAGAACACCGCTAACACAGATGTTGCTCGTCTTGAGTCAGGTATTGGGGTTAAAACCCAAAAACCATTTTTCTTCTATAATGGCTCAGTGAGTGTTGCTGGGAAATCAGTGGCACAAGTGACGAACTTTTCTTTGACAGGGAATACAGGTGTGACACATGTTCACACAATTGGTAATTCACCAGTTACTACCAATGTAAATACAACAAGTGGTTTGAGTCTTGACCAAGTACCATTTGGTGGTTCTCGCAATCCAAGCATTGCTGTGGCAGGGAAGGCGACATATGATTTGTCGATGGAAATCATTACTGATGACCCAACCTTTTTCCATCATATGAGAGCCACTGATGAGTTCAACACTCGTACAGGGACGAGTAAAGATGGTATCAAACTCTCATTCACAAAACAGGGTAGTAAGAATCCCCGAGAGCGTATGACAATTCTCATTGATGAGTACTATATTGCAGAAGCACCACTACCTATACCTGAAGACAAAGGTATGATTCGCAGTGCTCTGAAAATTGTACCACAGACTATCAAAGTGATATCAACAGATACAATCTTCCATTATTGAGGAATAATATGCCAAGAATCTATCTCAACCCATCAACTGCCCGAGCAATGGCTAAAATAGGCGTAGAAGAAGAGGAATTGATGGTGCCTGAACCTCCAGTTTTGGAGCAAGAGGTTGATGTGTTTGACCCAGAAGCAGGTAAAGTCACAGAAGACCCATTCCCAGATAACATCACAGATTACGAATCCATGACCTACAATGATTTGAGGTCGCTCTGTAAGGAGCGTGGCTTAGATGCCACAGGGACAAAGGTCGAGTTGATTGCTCGATTACAGGCCGACGACGCCCCCTCGGAAGAGATACCTATCTCAGAAGAGGCTGCAACCGAGGCCTCGGACGCCCCCTCGGAAGAGATACCTATCTCAGAAGAGGCTGTGTCCAACGAAGAAGAAGAACCGGAAGGTGAAGTAAGTGAGTCGGAAAATAGTGGAGAAGAGCAGCCTATTGGCGAAGAAGAGTGAAGAGAGAATAGAGATTGAAGTTGGTGATGACGAGATACTCGTCGTCTATGTCAAGCCTCTGACGTTTCTCGATTTGCAGTACGTAGTTGAGAATGTTGTTGATGTCGGAGGCGATAACGCTTCTTTCAATATTGGTAAATTCTTTGATTACGCTTTGTCTAATTGGATTATTCGCACTGAGCCCGACTTGACAGTTGATGATATAAAGGCCCTACCAGCAGAGATTGGTCAAAAGATAATCATGGCATTACCATCATTGGAAGACATTGGTGAGGCACTATCGTCGGGGTTTCGGAATTAAGGGTACAGTCTTATCGTAAACAAATGAGAGGAGTAGTAGAAGGCGAAGATAAGAACATGGCTGTATCAATGGATGTGTGGGCATACATGGTAGCAAAACACTATGGCACATCACTCCAAGCGGCATTTGAAATGGATTATGGTATGTTCATCAAAGCCGCCGAGTTAGCAACTGCAGCACAAACTGTTCAAAGTGAACAACAAAAGAAGCAGGAAAATCCAAAGCAAGACGTCATCCCTCTTGATTTCGTCTTCCTTGACGAGGAGGATGACTGATTATGGCCGGAGCATTAGCGTTAGGTATGGCAATAAAAGGCACTGCTAATTTTATACTGAAATTAGTTGAAGGAATCGGTAAAGGCATGAAAGCCATTGGAAAATGGCTTGGGGAAAAGAAAGATGCTGTATGGCAGAAATTCAAAGATATTGGTAATTGGTTTAAGGAAAAGGGGGATGCCATCAAAGAATGGTGGTCGACAAATGTCACTCCTAAAATTGATGCCGCCAAAGAAAAATTAGGGGAACTTTTCCTTCCTTTATTGACGTTTTATGATGAAAAAATCAAACCTATTGTAGATTGGTTCAAGGGATTGAAAGACGACCCACCAAGTGCTGGTGAAGTCTTTGCAGGCATGAAGACGTTTTGGGATGAAAAAGTCAAGGAGCCCATTATAGATAAGTGGAATAATTTTGTCAGTAGTGCTAAAGATTTAGGCTCTGCAATAAAGGGCAATATAAGTGAAAAGTGGACGAAAGTCACAGAATGGTGGGACGGTTTCAAAGAAGGGGCTGTAGACCTCAAAGACAAAATCGTAGGTGGTGCTGCTGCGGGTCTATCTAAAGCGATGGACTTTTGGGAAAATATCAAAGGAGGGGCTGTAGACCTCAAAGACAAATTAATGGGTAAATTATCAGGTGCTTGGGCATCAATCAAAACGCTATGGGATGCATTAACTAATCCAGAAATGCGAGTTGACCTTGTTCAAAAATTCAAAGATGCCTTACCTGAACCTATACAAAAATTGATAAATTTATGGAACACTATGCAGGAAAATGATATCAGTCTTGGTGATATCTTCAAGGGTGCTATACCTGATGCATTACAAAGTGTCATAGATTTCTTTGGAGGGCTTTTCGATGATGCCCAAGAAGGAGGAATCGGTTATGCTCTCAATAATGCTTTTGAAAATTTAGTTGAATCTTTGAGAGAACCTATCAATAATTGGATAATAGACCCCATCAATTCTCTTATGGGCTATGACATACCTGTTATTGGTCCTATGCAAGACCTACCGGGGTTGAGTAGTTTCTTCCCACTTACAGCGTTGGCTGAAGGTGGTATTGTTAACAGCCCCACACTGGCATTGATTGGTGAAGCAGGTCCTGAGGCCGTGGTGCCTCTGAATAGTCAAGGAAGAGGTATGGCTGGGGGCAATCAGACATTCAACATGACATTCAACTTGTCAGGTATCACTGACCGCACAGATAAGCGCAAACTTGCCCAAGATGTGAGTCAAATGATTAAATCAGAATTAAGACGTAATGTTGGTTCCACATCAGTAAGGGGTGGTTTGGTATGAGCGCTGCGGGTACTCCAATACGATTAGTGCAAGAAAGTGGCCGCCGTATTGAGTTAATGGCCACAGATATTCAAATCACAACAACTCGCAAAGTGGGTCAAATGGCGTTAGGTAATACAGGAAGTAAGCGCTTTGGTATGGATAGAAACAAGAATAATTGTGCCATTGTGGTGGCAGGAATCATCACAGATGATAGAGAAGATAGCGCAGTTCAAGGACCAACCTGTTACATTGATTGGGGCGATGCTTCAGCAATGATGGCTGTTGGGGACTCTTTATTCAGGAAGGACTCTACAACTGGGATTGCTGATTTTCGTGAGAATTTTGACAAACAGTTGATAATAATCAAAAACGCTGATGAGACAGAATTTGTTATACGTCTTCTTGATGATGGTACTGGTACAGATAAAGCGGTAGTAACCACTTTATCAGTCACAAACCATAGTACTGGGGGTAGTGCTAATTTGGATATTATTGACATCCGTATGCAGAATTTAGTAAATGGTACTTCTACTTCAAAAAACCTCACTGATATAAACAATTGGAAAGATGATTTCATAGACCAAATAGTGGCCGCTATCAATAATAGTGGTTTAACTCTCGATAATGGATATAGTGGTACCACGACCATATCTGCACATTTCACTGCGGTAAAAACAAAAAGTGCTAAAGCGCAGAACGAGGATTGGAGGATAGAAATCACAGCAGATAGCACTGCAGAAATATTGGGTGCTACCCCTGCTGTTGGGGCAACAGGGAGGAATAAAATAAAGGGTAGTGACGGTGTTACGTACAAGATACCGGGGCCCAGCCAATATAAAAATACCAGTCGTCGCTGGACACCAACAGTAGGGAGATTCAATAATAGAGAAATTGGTTATATGAGCGGTAAGAGGTCTGCTGGAGATAAAGTGCAGGACCTTGTTGGTATTTTGAATAATAGCGATAATATGGGCCTGATGGGGTTTTTCCGAGAAATTGGGGCAGGGATTATGAAAGGAATCAGTTTATTGCTGCCTGATGGTATGGATAGTAATGGGAATAGGCCCGGCGTGGCTATGGATTACATCATGGCTATTGAGATTCCTTTCAAATCATTTGTGAACGCAACATCAGGCCAAGAGTCAGATGTGCGTGTATTCCATATGCCAACAGGTAATACTATCCGACCGGGGCAAAAAGGAGCAGATGTTGCTCTACAACCCGGTGATAAAACCACAAATAGGGAGGGAAAATGGTCAGGAAGAGGGAATGACCAAGACCAAAATATTGGTATTGATGGGGCTGTACAGAGTTTTGATGTGAATTATGCAGGTGGGGAAACTGTGTATAATTTCACTTTGACATTTTTACCCATAGATTGGTTGTTCTAATATGCCAGCAGTAGGTCGTAGTAGTCATGCGTTGCGCTTTAATGGTGTAAATGATTCATTAGTTATACCTCAATCTAGATTTGCAAAGACTGGTGCTCCTACAAATTTGGGTAAAAATGATAGTAGTTTATTGGGCCAAACATCAGGAGGAGAACAAGTTCGACGAGGTGGCACCACCAATCGTGAAACTTTCACCATGGAAGCATGGGTTAAACCCGATTGTGGAGGTGTGATTGCTGAAAAAGAAGGCGTGTTCAAACTTCAAGTGGGGTCTGTGAGTGCACCGGGTCCTATTATTTGTGAAATGCACATAAACGACACTGGTGGTGGCGGTCAACGCATATCAGTGGCTACTGCTTCAAAAAATACGGATAGAACTAGATGGGAAGGTATTATTTTTCCAAGACATAATGTAGAATATATGCATGGCTCTTTCAATGAATTCATTTCAGGCAATGATGAATTTTCATCTCTTTCTTCTCATGCCCGTGAGTTATTACATATTACTGCACAAATACGTCCACCGAATCTTAGCCTATATGTTAATGGAATAATGATGGCAAGGACAACTGTTTCAGAGCAGATGGTGATTGTAGATAATGACAATGACCTCTATATTGGTGGTAAAGGGGGACAGTTTAGGGGAGACATAGAGGCTTTCCATATACGAAATAGAGCACATGCTTCAATGCGAGAACCTTCTGGCTGCTATGTGTCTGCTGATTCTTTAGGATTATGGAGATTTGAAGAGCCAGTGGTGGCTGAATCGACTATTTTTAACAGCGGTACTTTTGGTATTGACCCCAGCGGTACTTCGACAGGCATTACTATTACCACAGCACAGGCTCAAAATCTTGTTAAAATCATTACAGGTAAAGACTATGATGCCACAACCAATAGTTCTGTGACATTAACAGATGCCCCTTATTCACAAGGTAATTACAGTGTGGCTGACCGTGCCAGTACACCCGGCACTGATGCCACAATAGCCATTGCCCACACTCCTTACAACATTCTTTTCAATCCTGATTGTATTAATCGGACCACATATGCACCAAACCGAAAACCCCCAGAGCGTTTGAGATTATTAGCAGTAAATGGCACCACAGGTGTGCTCACAGTTGAGAGTATTCATTTGGACTTTCGTTCAGATAACACAAATGGGAACAACCCCCGACGTGGTCTTTTACATGGGCGAACGGCGAATGTAGACGACCACTTCGTATTAGTGTCTGGAGATTTGTTAATTGATGGTGGTACTGGTAAGCCTTACCAACCACCACACTTTGGTTCTCAAGCCATTGACAGGGCAGGACAAATGTGTATTGATGAAAGTCCAAATGGCTTACATGGTTTTGTTTATTCTCCTCAAATGGCCACTACCACTAACAGTGATGATAGTGTGGCAGCAACAGCCGAGATTACTATTGTAGACCAAGGCAGTGACACTACAGATATTGATGAGTTAGATGGTGCAGATGGATTCACTCTAACTGACACTGCCGGTACCGCTAGAGAATATATTTTCGATAAAACTGGCACTAAGGGAGCAACAGGTGCCTCCCACGCTCATGGGATAGTCATACAAGTTAATGGACTTAGTGCGGCATCAGACGTAGCCAGTCAGGTAAAAACTGCCATATTGAGCGCTAATGGGCATAATGGCACAATAGAAGCCATACTCACCGAAGATACTTCTGCGGTGACAAAACCAATGAGTATTGTTAGTTTGACACAAAGTGTAGCAGGTGCTGCCGGTAATGTTACTATAGCACCGGGTAGCACCCCTACGCCGAATTATATCACATATTCAGGCTTCACTGGTGGAAGAGACATAAGTAACACATTGGCGGTAGAATGGGATAGCACCCTTCCTACAGAGTTTCAAATGGGCCATGCTGGAAGACATGCACTTACGGCGGTAGATGGGCATCATTATCTTCGTGGTTATCCACATGCCGATAGAGAGGTTGTCTCTCAATCAGTTGATGGGACTGGAGATTTGATTACTTTAGAATTCAATGCTGCCCATGAAGGTTTGAAAGAACATTTACCTACCAATAGTCAAATTGATGTTTATCATGATGCGTTTAGAGCGGGCGCAAGTGGGGTAAATGATGAATCTACAGCCTATCAAGTGATTCATAATGGTTTGACCGCAGATTCTGTGCGTAAACTCATTGCTATTGGTGGTGTAAGTGGTTCCAATGAGTTTGACCCTCGACCATTTTTGTTGCGCTCACCAATGGTAGAAAATATGGATAATGTTGACGCAACAACACGAACTCAACATTTGAAGCCTGCAGATACGAGAATAGCCCTTTTACATGTTTCAGCATTATCTGCAAGAGGACTTGCACCTTATGTGGAAATACATTACAATGCCGTAGATTTAACAGGAGCATCAATGGGTTTGAGTGCACCATGTTTATTGGTTGAAAAAGTTCTACCCCCAGAAACCACTGTTCTTGATGATGGTGACTCAATACTTGACAAAATCACAAGTGCTGTTTCATCTGGTGCATCAATGATAGCACCCGGTGGTCTTCTTGTATTAGGGAGCGTGAAAACAGGTGGGTCCTTCATTCATGTAGATGAGTCTCACGCTTTACAGGGCGACGATACAGGAGGGACAGAGGTAGACGATATTTTCGATGAAAGTCGCACTCCTCCTAATTACACCCCTGCCACAGATAGTGATGAGCCAAACACTGGTCCACAATTAGTGGCAAGTAAAGATGGTGCTTCTACAACTCATACTTCCACCTATAATCGCTTAGTGGTAACCCCAGAAACCAGTGTGTTGAAAGGACAATTAACAAATCCAGATGCTACTTCAGATACTCGTGCAGCAAACGAAACCTCTACAGGTACTGGCGTACCAGATGTTGGCCCTAGTCCTGTCGCTTCACATGTTTTTGAAACATACGACATTATTGACAACCTCGATACTTCAGGCAATGAGGAATTAATGACATTACTTGTTCATCCAAGCGACCGTACTCGGAGCGCACAACTGCGTAAAATAGACATAGGCACAGGGACAACTGGTGCAGAAGTCAATGTGTGCGCTATTCAATATTTCATGAGTAGAGGGCGCATTAAATCAATTGAACAAAGTGAAACAGATGATGCAAAGGTTACCTTAGAAGCAATTGGTATCATGAATGACCTTGCTCAACGCAATGTTGATTTTGAGGGTAGAGGGTCTCCTGATTCTCATGTAGTCAAGGAAATCATGCCGGGTGCACCTGTTGTTAGTGTGACATTGGGTGGTCCGGGTCAAGGTGCCGTGAATACAAAACCTACGTGGGACCCAAGCCCCCTTGCCCGATTAGGTTGGAATACACGTCGTGATTGTGCGGCTGTGGTAGAGGTTACTAATGGTAGTACAACGATAGATGTTGTACCACTCAACAATGAGGCTGGAGACCTTGCTAGTTGGGGGACATATTGTTTCCCATTGCGAGGGCGTGTTTATACTGCTAACGGTGAGTCGGCATATTACAATTCTAAAGATGGGAATACGTTCACCTTCAGCGCAGGTGCAGGGAATTTTCTGAACTCTCAAGGTCAAGAAGTGGATACGTTTGGTAATTGGGTTACCGCTACTGGTCTTGCGAAGGGGGCATTATTGTTTGTCGATGACCAG
>CEQV01043533.1_pt1 | contig 28039 bp, 23 predicted proteins | sample 530971 | NCBI WGS metagenome assembly CEQV01 (sample SAMEA2621173, study PRJEB7988) | marine metagenome | biome: marine biome (ENVO:00000447); feature: deep chlorophyll maximum layer (ENVO:xxxxxxxx); material: "saline water (ENVO:00002010), including plankton (ENVO:xxxxxxxx)" | depth 100 m
CACGCTATTCCAATAATCATCCAGCCAGCAATAATAGGTGGGGCTGAATCATTTGCACCTTGTAAAATAACACCTGTTTGTGGTGCTAATGTAATTACATTAGCGGAAGTAACATAGGGATGGCCGGTATCTCCCATGTCAAAATGTTGAGCAGTTGTAATAGTAATCGGATTAGCAGGGTCTATATTTTTAATATGATGAATTTGAAATGCTACTGCGGTTGGCATAACAAATGTATTTCCTGCTGGTGCTACATTAAATGAGTAAATAACCTTTTTAGTTAATGTTGGAATTCCGGGAGATGCAGAAGGTAGTCCTGCACCAATATCTAAAACTTCATATCCAGCAGAAAAGTTTCCGCCAGAAACTAAAGCAGTTGTTCCTGTTACCGTAGTAGTAGCGGATATTGCACCTGTAACTGATAATGTGGAACCATCAAATTGTGCATTTGCTTCTGCATTCATTCCATCTGTGCCGGTAGCAGTAACTATTCTATTGTTAGCCCCATTAGTCATAAAGTCCGAAACATCAACTGCAATTGTAGCGGTTGAGCCTTCAGCCGGAGTATGGGTAACATCTATTCCTGTTCCAGCCGAAACATCAGTCATATAGTTTCCAGCCGTGTCCGTTCCTAATGCAACGCTATTTGCTTGTATTGTAGCCGCACCACCAGCCGCTATTGCTATATCTCCCGAAACATTTCCAAAGATTGCATCTTCTAAATTAGTAAATGAAATCTTTTTCTCAGTACCATTATCAGAGAATACAAAATGGTCTTGGGTTTGATGTAATCCCGTACCGCCTAATGCAGAATAGCCATCAATATCTAAACCAATTCCATCTGTTTCAGAACTTGTTAGATATTGTATTCTTCTTGTTGCTTTAGCCGCACCTCTTTGTACTTCTAAAATAGCAATAGGAATATCACCTGCTGTTAAATCTGCAACTCTATCAACACCTCCTGCATGTCTAATTTTAACTACATTAGAACTATTGACTACAATTACAGAATAACGATTTTGTCCAGAAGTATCGGAACTACCTTCTTGGAATTGAACATCAGTTTCAGTACCGCTTGTAACTTCAGTAATTGTTGCTTCAGTCGTAGCCGCCTGTAATACTCCGCCTCTAACAACCTTGCCTGTTCTAACAGTAATTACGCTGACTCCTGTACCATCATTCATTTGCATATTGAAGTTTTTAGAACCTGTGCCAACTGCCGCAGTTAGTACCGCATAGCCTGTTGTAGCCATAGCGTTTAATGCCTTAATTAAACCCGAATGGGGAAAATCCACACCATCAACAGGTTGCCCTGCTGAACCATTATGTGTGCTATTATCTCCCATTTTTGTTATATATCCACTGTTAATATATTCGTTATCTGCCATATTACTCCACCTCGACTTCTATAAAAAATTCGACTTCTTCGCTTGTACTGAAAGGCCCAATTGCATCAAAGGGTATTCTTAGAAGTAAATTACCCGAAGAATCTTCTAAACTAATTTCTCTCAATGTACGGCCTGTTATTGTTGATTCAGAACCTTGTATGGTTACTTTCCATTGAACAGTATTTTCTGCTGACTTTATTCCCGATGCAGATACATTACTACTTAACAAAGGAACATCTAATTCTAATTGTGCAGGAGAAGTAGCGTTTCCACCGGAACCAACATTAGCCTCATTGAATGTACTAACTAAGTAACTTGCTATTAGTGATTTTCCCTTATCCGTTATCATAATTCTTCCTCAATTAAGTCCGTATATGTCACCGACTGACCGCCTGTGAATCCCATTGGAGTGGTCGAAGTATTTAACACTGAACCGAAACCAAGCGTAGCCCCTCCCGTAGCAAGGCGTTTTCTTATTTTTATTCTTATTTCTTTGACCTTCATGCTTTCAAAGTGGTCTGTTGATTTAGAAGGTTCTTTGAATACTCTTGGTCTTGTTAATCCTGATAATTTAACTCCCTCTAATAATAATTCAGTAAATCTATCTGCAATATTTTTATCGTTACTTCCTAATTTTAATTTGCTAAAGCCATCTAAACTATGTTCTATTTCTATAATTAAATATCTGCCTCTTTCAATATTTTGTGAAGGGAAAGATATTTCTATTTCATCAGCAGGTCGTAAAGTGAATAAATTATCCCCTCTTACTTCTATGTCAATTAACCTACCTATGTCATTATGTGAAGATAATAACTTAGTTGCTCTTGCGTCTGCATCTTTTTGAGTGTAAATGTTTTCATCAGTAATTTCTAAGGTTCTTCTGCTTCCCGTTTCTTTTATCTGTCTAACATTTTTTCTATGTGACTTTACATTTCTCCCATAAATAATAACTTCATTATATTGGTCGAAGAGTTTTCCTGATGTTCCAATGCTTCTTACACTGTATTTATCATCTCTTTCAGAAATAAGAACCTTTGGTTTATTTAATGAAGAATCTGCATCTCGCAATATAAACTTTTTATCATGTAATACTCTTCTATTTTTCTTATCTAATATGTAATTAGAAGCAGTTAATAGACTAACTCCTTTATATTCGGGTGATAAAAAGATAGGATATTCGGTGACATCTTGTTTTGTAAATTCTAACCCTTCATCCTCAAACAAATCATTTAACAAATCATCTGATTCAAAACAAACATTAACTCCACAACCGATAGTAGCATCTGTATAATTTCCTTTTATTTCCTTCGGTACTGTTATATCAAAAGTTTCTCCTATTGATACTGCGCCTATCATATTTCCAATTTTAGAAAACTCAAATTCATGCACATTCAAATCAGAAATATATGATACTTGCATTTGTGATAATAAATTAGATGTTCCATCGGTTATTCCAACAGGAATATTATCGTTGTGTTCTAACAATTTACTTGAGCCAAAGCAATCTGAAGGACTTCTATAAACTAAGTGACTGCCCGACCCTTTGTTACTTGGGTCGGCTATGATATACATAGAAGATACTCCTTCGCCAAACCCTGTTTCTGAATACAGTTTATGAGAAGTATTTGTTGGGTCGCCATATCTTATTTCTCCTGTAAATTGCTCATGTCTGGCATTGTGTAATTTGAAAGACTTAGTAGGCTCATAACAACTATTGGCATATGCCTTCTTAGTATATTCAGGAGTTAGAGTATTTATTTTTATTTTTTTAGGACTAAAATCATAGAATGTATTTTCTGCGGTTCTCATTACTTTATACACTTTACCAATAGTACCCGCATTGTCAATTACTATCTGATGTTTAGTACAGTCAGCAGTACGCTTAATTGTATGAGAAACAACATAGTGAATGTAACTTGGGATAGTTTCATGTAATCCTTTAAGTGTTTTATTAATGTCAGCCGCACTCGTAGCATCACTTGTATGATATGCTTCAGTAGTTGCCGTGGCCGTTGCTGTTGGAGTTTCAGAATAGCCAGCATGCGTACTTAGACCGTATTGTTTGCCATGGTGACTAACTAAATAACAACCTGTTAGATTAGGTGCGTAGTTTAACCACGCATTATTATTTTGCGTTGCTGAACTATCGCCATCAATATCTTTTACAGTAAATTCATACAATTTAGTATTTGTTGAGCCTACACCAACAACTGTTTGAGAAGCACTATAACAGTTAGAACCTGCTTTATTTACAAATTTCAAATGAGGCTTAAATAACATATATGCCCCATCAGCAATATATGGGGAGTTACCATCAGTGCTTTCCTTTCCTTCGCTTTCGTAAAAACCAAACCCTTGCCTTGTTTTAGTTTCTAACATAACTTTATGTGGTGCATATGAGGGGCCGCCCATACTTTGTAATAAGGGTACTGCGTTTTCTATTTCTGATGAAACCATACCGGCATCAATATTACTTTGTCCTCCATCTTCAATATCAAACCTATCTAAAAATACTGCTAAAGTATCTGCATACAATTTTTTGAGATGGTTTTCTCTATTGTTTAGGCTTTTGATAACTTCTGAAATTTGCATATTTCCTTCAGTATGAATTAATGATTCATCAAGAACAAGACTATATTTTAATACTCTATTTGCTGATGAATAATCATTAAACTTTTCATCAAAGTAACAGTATTCCATAATTAAATACTTATTTCCATAAGTTTGCCCTGCGGCAGTTTTACCTAAATATTGGCCAGAGGTTAGCCAAATATGATATTGAAGATTATTAGTTAATGCTGATGTAGCAGAATCAACTAACAAGCAATAATCGTGTTCTCCCGAATAAGGTTCATTTCTAATTCTATATCCTTGATAAGAGGATGATGCAGGATTAGTATAAGTAACATCACTACCCGAACCTCTGGCAGTTAGTAATTGTGTGGCAGTTCTTCCCTTTAATGAATAATAAACTCCTGTCCAATTATTTAACGAAGGGTCATACGCAGGGCCAGAACCCAAGCCTACATCTGTCAATAAAGAAATTTTAATTCCTCGTAATGAATCAGTACCGATAGGCCCGTAATCTGCGGCTTTTGCTTGATAGTTTTCTGTTGTTGGGGAACCACCCGAATTGTCTTGCAAAACTAATTCATATGCGTTGCTTGTATTTACTATTGCATATTGAGTTGTTCCCGATGTATAAGCGGTAGGACTACCTATATCTTCTGCCACTTCTTCATAAGTATCAATTATGCGAACACCGGACAATGTTGTTTTTGTAGTTTCTAAAGCGGTAAAGGTTGGAGGTAAAGCAATACTCGCTGTTCTTTTCTCTGAAGCCAAATTATCAATTAAACTAAAATGATTATCTCCGTCATTGTCCGGTAAATACAAGTCATGGTAGGCATCGTTATTATCTTCTGCATACCCATCCATAGTACCTGTTCTGCCCGCTTCATTATTCATAACTGCGCCTTTTAACATATGAATTGCGCCTTCTTTTGGCATAGATGTGAAAGTATCTTTTGAATCGTGTCCTCTGACATACAAATCTTCGTAGGAATCTGTATCAATACACATAGCGTATATCGCAACTCCATCTGTTAGAGCGCAATTGTCGTGAACATGAGGGCCGGTTAAACCATATTGTGCGCTGAACACAATAATTTGCGCCCATGATTGAGCCGCACCGTAACCAATATAATTTCCTTCAGCAGTAAAAAATAGATAGTTTTTGCTATTATCTAAATTATCGGGTGCGGCAGATAAAAATATTCTATTTGCGCCAGCAGAAGTATTGCTACTAATAGTTAGATTATTTCCTCCCGAATCCTTTAGCCTAAATAAATGACCCATTCTATTAGTGACACCTAATCGTAGTGTCTTATTTTTATTAGTTAAATTTTCAGCATCCACAGAATTAAAGTGCCAATCTAATGTCATTTCCACTAAACGCAACATACTAAATTTCTTCAAAGAATTGATAGTTGGTGCTGTCGCTATTGTCACTAAGGGGTTATTATCATCATTGTCAGAAATTGAGGAACCTCCGCCCAAATAGGTAGTATGAGAATTAGATGTATTAGAAGGAGTACCTTTATTTTTTAACATAATACTAAAGTCTGTTAAATCTCTTGAGCCATAGTATAGACTTGTTTTTCTTAAATCTGATTCTGGTAGTAAATCAGAAGTGGTGAATAAGAAATGTCGAGAAACTTTAGCATCCATCTGCCTTAGTGTTCTTTCCCATGTTCGACCTATATTAGTCAAAAAAACATGAGGAAGTCCAGCAATAGGGTATCTTGCTCTTACGGTAGCATCATTTCCTGTTAGATAATAGTCAAAGAAATTAGTGCCTCTTGATGGTTTATTTCCTCTTCTTTCATAAAATCCTTGCATCTCTCTTATTGTACTAAATGAAGAATCGTCTTGATGTGTTTGAGTAATTGTTGGTGTACTACTTGTATATGATGGTCTAAATCTATGTGCCTTAGCATAGTAATTAGTTTGGCTAAGATTATCATAGTATGCCGTTTCTATCGGAAACTCATCAATTGCGGAATAATTGCCCTCTTCTAAATCAACAAACTTGTAATATGGTGAACCGTATCTTTTGATATAATTAGTAGTAATAGTTGAATCTGAAGCGTCATGTATGTTAATATTGAATGGTAATAGCCCCTTAGTGTTACTAACATAGGGGCTGGCTAACTGAAGTAGTGCCGCAGGGCGATTAATAAAATACATATCAGCAGTATTCTTTTGGGTTAATTTGTAAATATTATCCCCATTACCTGCGGTTCCATCTCTATCTAATCTAATTTCATTATAAGAATAATGTGAACCTGAACCACCGGAACCTGCTTCTGCACGAATAAAATATCCTTGAAATGTAAATACTCCACTATCTTCTGTAAATACAGGGTCGCCCCTTTTGAAATGAGTATTAATTGCGGCAGAAGAAGTTGTAATTCCTCCTGTAAGTGATGTGGCTTGAACATTCATTGTTGTGTCTGTTAATGTCATTAAGTCACTATCATAAGTATCATTTCTATCAACTCTCCCTAAATATAATCCTATTCTCGGTGCAAGAGTAATAGTGGTAACATCATCCTCTCCTTTAGTATTTAATACTATAAAATCGCTTAAACCATTAACTACATCATAACTAAAGTAATTGCCGGAAACATCATCTTTTAGTTTTGCTTGAAAGGCTCTATCGTTTTTGATATTACCGATAGAATCTAAATTATATCCTATTGCTTCAGCATTTGTATTTTCTGAAGTCCCTGCTAAGAAAAACTCTTTATTTCCTGTTTTAGTATAAACGGGAGGATTAGCAGTGGTTCTGCTTGATACCGATACACCACTTGTAAAATATATTCCCTTATCTGATGCCCCTTCTAATGAACTAACTGTATTTGAATTTACAGCACTTGCACTAAGAGCCTTTTTGAAAGTATAGTGCTTATTAGATGACCCAACAAAAATTTGTTCAGATGCAGAAGCAGTAGCACAGGAACCAAACTCTATGACAACATTCGCTTGGTCTGCACCAGAAGAAACAATTCCTATAAAATCACCATTAGCATTGTATAAAGTATCTCCTACATTTAATCCTGCAATTACGGCACTACAAGCAACTGTGGTAGCATTAAGCGCAAGATTAGAACCAATGGTAACATTTGCGCCTCCACTTGTTTTACCAGCAGATACATTGGATAAAGGTGACATAGAAGAATGAATTAAATCAGAAGTAAATAAAGTGTTTTTATTTATGGTAGGATTAATCAATTTAGAAAAATCATTACGACCAGCAATTTCAACAACAGGCTGACCCATTTCAGTATCTTCTATTATTTCTTCTATTTTACCGTCAAAGATTTCTAAATCAATAGTAAAACTACCAAAGTTATAGTCAATACTTGTTTTAGAATCGGCTTCGGTTCTATAATGGGTTCTTTCTGGTTCTAATCTAAAATACTGATGTGTTTTATCTCCAAAAGAAACTCGTATTTCTTTTTCAGTGTAATTTGTCCCTGCTAAAGTAACTATGGCATTGTTAAATCTTGATTCATTGTATGAACCTAATGTAATATTATTTATTTTGTAGGTTAAACTGTCTATGTCTAAAGGATGGTCTGTTAATGCACTTAGTCCTGTGTAAGTAACATCAGTATCTAATTCTAAAGTAGTCATTAGTGTTCTTGTTTTAGGCGACCACATTCTTCTGTAAATTTTATCTCCCGCACTAAATGGCGCAGAACCACGATTGGTAAAGGTGGATTCTGTTTCTAATCTCCAATAAGATTGGCATACAACAGTATGTAATGATGAAGAAGGCGCACTTATGGTGCTAATAAAACCGATGTAGTCGCCAATCTTAACTTCTTCATGTTGGCCCCAAAGTGTTCTGGCATCATAATCTGCTTCTGTCTTAAATTTGAGATTTGTACTACCACTTGTAATTGAATCTAATGTTAATTTTGTTTCAAACCAACCTGTCAATTGACCTTCGCTAATTTTTTCTTTTAGAACATATTTATCATTTAGAGCATTCTTTGAAGTAAAGGCTCTATTTCCATCAACTATTTTAGTTTCGGCAAAACTCGCTCTATCTTTCATTGAAGAGAATGCTCTTGAACTAAACATATCTATTACTTTATTCAATACTTTAGGAGATTCTTCATAGTGTAAATAGGTATATGGGCCGTCAAAGGATGCAGAAGCGATATTATCATCAGAATCTCTTCGTGCATTAAGAAAATAACCATCATAGGTATTGAAGGCAGTACCAGCACTATGCGCCCCCCTATCATCATAAAAATGAGTAGCGGAACTTGAAGTTGTAGGGTCATCCATTTTTCTTTTATTGTCTATTAATGTAGTGGATAATGTGAATTTACTGTTATCTATTATTTTTAAGTGAGCATCTTGCACAGTAACAAACACAACTGTTGTGTCACTTAGAGTAATTGCTGAATTATCTGTGCTATAATTATAGCATAGTTTGTATTTGGTACTATGGTCTAACTCATTCTTTTTGTTGAGTCTGTCATTATAGAAATACCAAAGCGGCCTACCCACAATTAGATTAGTTAAGTGAGTATTAGTGGAATCGGTAGTATCAACTAATGCACCAGCAGTAATAGCAACTACCGAAGTATCTGTTATTGCTGGCCCTTTGAATACAATAAACTTAGTACCCTTTGGTATTTCACTGCCTAATTTGGGAGTAAATTCTAAAGCATCCCCTTCAACATCATCCGTAACTTCAGCAGTAATTTTAGCAAAATGGTGTTGTTTGTAATCATCAGCAAATAAAAGAATAAAATAATCATGTGTTGTTAAATTAATAGAATTATATTGTTGTCCTGTTTGAGTTTCATTAAAATAAGTTTTTACTCGATAGCCGGGAGTTTTTGCTAAGTTTTCACTGTAAGAATTATGTGCGCCTGTTGTTTCTTTAACCATAGTAGTGGCCGTACTATCATCAATTCTTATTTCTGCACATATGTATTGATTAGCCGGAGAAGCAGTATTTTTGATAGAAGGATTTGTAGGGCAATCAAAATTAACATTATGTCCAGCATTATTCCAAGTAGTATTAATTGCAGTGCTTTTATGAACACCTGTTTTACGAACATATACTGCCATTACATATCCACCTCTTCAAATGTCAAAAACAGTAGTGTTTTGTCGTGATAAGGATAAAGGGACTTTCCATTAAAAGCAGAATAAATATGTGTAGTCATGCTTAATTCGTGAAAGACTCCATAAAATTGACTATTAGTATATCCTATATGGTCTGGTATAGAAGAAGCCGTAGCATGTGTGTTTGTTCCATTTGCACCTAAGTATAAATCTTCAGCCGCTAATTGAAAATCATTATCATCCTCATTATGTGTAACTGTTTTAGTGGATTTACCATTAAATAGAATACTTAGTTTTCGAGTGGTATTATCAAATGAAACTCCTATGTGATAAGAATTATTTACATAATTTGCTTCTTTAGGGGCTTGTTGATAAATTGTTTCTGAATTCAAAGACGAAGAGGGAGTACCACTAAGATATACAGTAGTAGTGCTTGTTGTTGGCCAACCCGAACCAAAAACAACCGTACCAATTGATTTGAAACTAAATCCTCTTTTAACAAATAATTCTTGGCCTAAATGATATTTGTTAGATGCGGGGTTTGTTCCTGATGTAAAAGATGCACCGCCGCCATGTGCGCTACCTCCTAATGTTTCTATTTTAGTATGAGTTAATCTCCCTTGACGGTCAAAACCACCTGTTAGAATATCAGTAGTATAAGTGGATGGCTGGATATTATCGGGATAAATGAGTGTGTCACTAACTAATGTAGTAGTTGTACTACCCGTAGTTAATTGTACTTCTAACTTATATGATGCAGGGTTATTAGTATTGGTTGTATGATATGTACTTGCTTGCAATACATCAGTGGTAGCATTACACAAATATATTTTCAAATTAGTGCTATAAAATATAGCCATCTTATGATTTGCTCGATTAACTGCTTGAGTAGCGTGTGTTCTTGGTAAATGCTTATCGGAGTAATGGCCCGAAGTAGTGGTATATGGCGAAGAATGCTCTCCATCTGGGAATGTCTTTTTTGAATTGGTGACAGTTGTTGCTGATGTTCCGGTAGTATGATTGCCACTACCGTTCACATCATATGGGGTAATTATTGCATCAAAACAAAATGAACCATTATGCCCCCAAATACCATAAGGCATATCATTTGAAGTATCTGCATCTGAACCAATATCCGGTATGTTGTCTTGATAATCTATTTTAATACAACCATTACACATTACAGGAAAAACTAATCCTTTTTTATTTCCTATTGATAATGTCTGCATAATAATCACACCGTCATAGCCACTATAAATTCTAATTGAAAACTTATTGCCGCAGGTTCTTCAGCGTTAAAATCACAACTAAATGATTGAACAAATCCATTTAACCCTGTATCAGTAGCACTATCTGGAAAATCTGATAAAGCAAGCGTAGCCCCTTGATTATCCAAAGTATCGTTATATCCTCTTGCGGCAAAAGTGAAAGGAATCAAACTTGTACTTCGGTCAGAATTACGGTATTGGTATCTGCTATCCACCTTTGAATCTATTAATATAATTAGTTGATTCATATTCTGCATTTGTTGTAATGCGGTTCCATCTGTATTTGAGTGAATCAATTGAGCAATTTCTTCTTTTGTCATATCAATAGTTATTGTTTCATTAACGATTGGAGGATTTAATACTGTATCATCATTAAAAGAGGATTCAGAAGGATTACTTTCTGATTTATCAAAATTCTTAGGATTCATGCTATTGAATCTTCTTATAATCGTAGTATCAGTAATAACTCCTTGAACACTAATTTGTTTAGATGACATACCCATATTAAAAGCCACTGTTCGAGATTCACCACTAAACATTCCAGAAAAAGGAACATCAAAAGAAGGAATTGTTTTTGTAGTGGAAATACTTACTGTTTCTGCTTTAAGTGGAATAGTATTCACTTGAACATCGTTATCTTCAGATGCGCCAAGACGCAAAAATACATAGTGTGTGCCATCGGGAGAAGTCATTTAATCACCTTAACTATAACTTGAAGAAGTACCTCTATTTACTTCTCTATTAATCATTTTTCCAATTTGAGCCGCAATTCTTCTCATTTCTTTATCACTTGTATCTTTTGCATTAATAGTGATATTGTAATTATTTACGGTTCCTCTGCCTGAAGATTTAGCAATTCTTCTGCTATCTGCGTTATTATATACTCTTGTTCCTCTTGGCAAAGCAGCAATTTCTGGCCCTTTTTCTCCAACTATTTGCATTGGTTTATTTACTACTCCACCTGTTTGATAAAATCCTAACATTTTTCCAAGTGCATATACCATTAATGCTACTATTATAGCAGGGAATAAATACAATTTGAACCAAAATGTCGCTACGAAAAAGACAACTATGGCTAAAGCCACCCCAACCTTTTTCTGCCATTTAACGCTGGTGCTGAAAAAGAACTCTTTTCCTCGTTTGTATATTGCATATGCTAATTTACCAAGAGTTACCACTGCTAATGGAATCATAACTCCAATAAAGCCAATTGCTGTTTGTAAAAGCCCTACCGCTATTTTGACTATTGCATTTACGGCTTCATCAAAACTACCTCCCTCAAATACTGCCGACCATAACGCCTGTGCGCCCTCCCAAACTTCATTTAATCCTTCATAAAAGAAGTTAAAGAACAAACTAAGAGTATCTCTCATTCCTTCAAAGGCTGACATAAAGGTTGGGCCAATTACTTTGACGATAGCAACTATTCCTAACGCTAACAACATAAAGCCAAATGTCATTTTTATTGCGAAACTCAAGAAGGTTTTTAGCACTGACCCAATACCCATAGCGAATTTTTGGAATTTCTTCATCTTTCGATAATATGGATGATTCGTAAGCATAGTTTCTTCTAAGTCTTGCTTATTGTCCAACTGTTCTTCAAGTATTTCTTGCATCGCTTCTGCATCAAGTTGTTTATCAACATGCGTTTGCGTTGCTTCATCCCAAACCTTTACTGTTCCTGTTGTTTTTGTACCTGCTTCAACCTCTTTTATTTCGCTAATAATATCCTTGATATAATTATTGTAAAGTTCCATGTGTTCTTGTAATGCCTTAAATCCTTCTCTGCTGGCTTTTGCGCCTTTACCGAACATAAAACTTTGACCTGTGGCCGCATATTGGCCCGACTGCAAGAATCTTTCGCCTCTTTCCTGTACCATTCTTGCTCTCTTTTTTCTTCCACCTGTTAGGAAATCACCTGCTTCATGCCCGCCAGCAAATCGAGCCGCAAAATCCTGTAAAGAATCAACGCCTTTTGTTTTATCCATTCCGGCTAATTGTTTTCCTGTATTCATCAAAACATCAAATATATTTCCTTTAGGCATAGGAATTCTTGTTGCTTTCATAATTGTACCAAAGAAGTTACTCACTAAAGAAGGATTCATAGAATCTTCTAATGCTTTTATTTGTTTAGTAAATGCTTCAACTTCTTCTGTGCTACCTTCTGCTTCTGCTACAATCATAGCCTTTTTTAGTTTCTTAATTTCTTCTCTTGCATTCTTTCCATCGTCACCCATTTTTCTGTAAGTGCCTCCAACGAATTGTAATACTGAAGAAAACTTATTCAAAACTCTAAAAGTTCCGGGCGGTGCAAAACCATACAATACTTTACGGGCTTTAGCCGCCTCCATTCCAAAAATAGTTAATTCTTCTCTTGATGAAGTTAAGAATTCAGCAAGATACTCCATCGTGTTTCCGCCTAATTCGGTATATTTGGAAAACCCTTTCAGAAAACCTATGTTTTTTTCTCCATCTTTATTCATCTCTCTTGCAAGACTTTGCATTAGAGCAGTTCTTTTATTGAAATTATTGACTTTTTCACCAGCATTGTTCAGCATTTCGCCATATTCATTAACTTTTAATCCATTACGGACAAAGCCATCTCCTTTTTTATTTAACTGAATCCCTAATGCTTCTTGGGCTTTTGTTAAAGTTAAGACTGTTGAAGCCGAACTCGCTATTGATTTACTATAACTTGCCTGTACTTGAGTAGTTTGTTGAACGGCTGGTGTTATTTTCTGAAGATTATAGATTAACCCATTAAACATATGAGTTTGGTTTTGGATTTCTTTAGTTAAGTTGGGAAATGTGCTTGTCAACATATAGTGCATTTGCTTAGACATTAATTGTGAAGAATCTTTCACCTTCCCCATGTCATCTTCGACTTGCATTAAAGCACCGGACATTGCATTTATGTCATTTGCCATTTGCTTAATGTCTGCCAAAATCGTCACCTAACCTTGCCTTTCTTCATGGCTTTATCAATCTCTTCAGATTCTAATTCTTTTATTAATTTATGGACTTGTAACAAATCCATAACTAAACTCGCTGGCATTTTATACACCTCCAAAGGACTTATCGCTAATGCCTTTGAGAGAGAATAAACTACGATTAGAGAAGCGTCTTTATGAGAGGCTTTGCCTCCCGTTAAAGCCCTTCTCAAATCTCGTTTTTTGAATCATCCTCCGAAAATGAATCAAAAGGATTTGGTAAAATGTCTTTTAGTTGATTGCCTACATATGGAGTCAATCTGAGAATATCAATTGTTGATAATGATGGTTCAGTCTTTACAATAAAATTCTCAACCATATACCTAAACATAGCATTCATGTCAATATCCATGTTTTGTGTTTTGACATCTAACTTCATCATGCTATTCATGGCTTTATCAACTTCAAGCCATGTCGGTTCTTTAGTCCAAACCTTTAGGTATTCTTCTTTATCTTCTGCCACTTTAACATAATGTAAAGTGGGTTCTGTTAGCGCAAATAGTACGCTCTTATCACTTATTATTTTCTTTTCCATATTATCCACCTTCTATACCAACAAACAAACTAACGGTGTTGGTGGAATATAATGTCTATTCAGTCTGCGTTTCTTTGACTTCTTCGACAACTGCCTTTTTAGCAGGTTTTTTCTTTTTTTCTAATTTTCTGGCTTCAGCCAATTTTGCTCTCATTTGTTCCTTTGTTAGCATTTAATCACCCCATCAGAATGTTATCTGTCTTGACAACACAAGAGGCCAAATCTCTTGGCTTAATAGTGGAACTGAAACTAATTGGGCCTTTATCATCGGGAATAGTAATTTCCGTAGTATCTAAGAAATAATTCTTAAATTTCAAAGTAATTTCTTCACTTGTTCCTCCCTTTGTGAAAACAAATTCAACCATTTGTCCAGCAGAACTATTCACATTTTCAGTTTCGTTTAGCATTTCTTTGAAAAGTTGGTCGTCTGTAACAACTGCTTCAAAAGTAATGTTGTATGTTCTTTGTGCAGGGATTCCTTCTTTCATATCACGATGTCCTCCCATGTATCTCTTATCCATTAGATTGTTATTGATTTCAATGCTAACTGAATTAACCTTCAAAAATTGTTGGCCGAATACTGTAAATGTTCCTTCAGAAAAGAAGAAAGGCGCACCATAATCACTTCCTGCATTCCAATTAAACAAATTAGCATTGTTAGTAACATTGGCTCGGCTAACATAACTCACTGCAAGTGAATCATCTTGATAAAGGTCAGTAATGCTATCAACAAGTCGAGCATTAATATCCATATTCATTTTCAATTCTTCACCTTCTGATGCTTCAATTGTTAGCGAGTTGATTCGGCAACCTCTTGCAATACGGGTAAAAGCCACATCTTCATTTGAAGAAGAAGTTGCCGCACCACCTAAAGTAGCAGGGTCTTTCGCAATAGTTTGTTCTAAACTAAATGAGGGCAATTGGTCTGTGTTTAGTTCAGTTATTGTATAATTAATCAGATTTGTTGGTCTTGAAGGACTCCCACTGAAAGGAATCTTAACAAATCCGCTACCATCGTAAATGCTGTGGTCTAAAGGAGGAACGAGTTTAGTTCCGCCTTTAACTGTTCTATAAAATAGTGGGCCGGTAGTGGGAACATCAGCAGTTGTAGCACTACCTTTGATAACAACATCATCAGCACTCGAAGCATCAACAAAAACATCAGTTGATTTTGTTAATGTAGTGCTTGCACCCGATGTATAGGTAATTGCTGAAACAGACCCAAGAGCATAATAGAGCCATGAACCTGTATTTGCGACTAATGCAAGTGAACCATTATCAGCCGTTCTAAGTCCTTTGTATTGGAATGTAAAGTTTCTTGAACCACCAAGACCAAGATTCATTTGTTTCAATTCTTGACTTAGATTAGGAAATGTTACCGATTCCATAATTCCCAACCAATTATCTGATACTAATGATTCTCTTTCGGGGGTTCCATCTCCGTTATAATCCATTAAAGGATGAGGGGCAGGTGAACCGTATGCTCTCAAAAGAGCATATTGGACTGTTCCGTTAGAAGCGGGAGTCGAACCTAAAGTAAAGGTTGTTTTGGAATTAGCAGTAATAGTGTGAGAAGAAACTAATCCGGCAGTAGTGTTGTAAATATCAATAGTGCAACCAACATAAATATTCGGAACTAATTTGAATAAATCTGTAAATGCAGATTCGGGAGTTAAAGTCGTTGTTGTTCCTGAACCTGTGCAGGGAATGTAAATATCCTGTTCAGGTATTAATGTTGTACTTGCGCCGCTTCCTAAAAATATGTTATTGTTTGCCATGTTACTCTCTCCTTTCCTTTACTAACTTACTAAGGGAGTGATAATGCGAATCTTTTTGCTTCTGTTGTGACTTTATATCCGAATAAACGCTTGGCTCTGTCATTACTTTCTGTTCTATTTCCTAAAAATAATTGGTCGAATTTAGAACCATCACTTGCAGTGTAGCCATTACGCTTGCTCTCAATTACCCGACGAAGTATTAGGTATATAGCCCTTAGCCTATCTTTGCCATATGAAGCATCAATTCCGCCCCTTTCATCGTGCAATACTCGGATATGGGTAGTGAATGTATAGGTTTCATTTCTGATGTCATACATGGCAGTTGGGTATTCAACATTTTGTCCATCCTCAAAAACAATAATAGTTGTTGGTGAACGGCTTAAATCCACTCTAACACCTTTATGTTTTGTAGTATTTCTAACATCGAGAAATTCGGGAGTAACTGCATGAGAAGCAGAAATTGTACCTGCACTAACTAATGCAGTGGCATTAGCAGACCAACTGTTCGATAGTAAATCTATGAAAAGACTGACTTCATCCATGCTGATACCTCCTGTGTTACTTCTTTTTGAATATATTTGGTGTATTCTTCTTCAGCAAATTGCATGACTTCATCATCACTAAAAGATATATCATATCCTAACTCTTCTGATAATTCTTGTAAAACCAATTGTCTTTCTTTTTGAATGTTAAGAAACTCTCTAAATTTTTGTAAATCAACTTTTATTGCCATGCTTATCAATCCAAAAAGTACACAATATCTCCCTTGCTCTTTAGTATATCCATTCCTTCTTTTCGCAGAATATCGTACTTTTCCTTTGTGCTAATATTGCCACCTGTTTCTGCAATTAGAACGCTTTGGTCGTCATGTCTTAGTATTTCAGCCGCCACCAATTTTGTTGCGGCTTCATGGATAGCAGAAGGTACTCGACCATCACCTGCTAAATAAGTTACAATTACTGAATTTTTTGTATGGTATGGATAATCTCTCAAAAAGAATATTCTGCCTTCTTCTTTAATAGTCCAATAAGAACCTAATCTTCTCAAATCTTCTTTATCAGTAAAGTTAGTCAAAGTACAAACAGTAGGAATAGTATCGCTTGTAGTGAATGTTAAATCATTACTACCGGAACCTGTTGCGGCAGCACTTAATTCAATAGTAGTCGCATTAGTAATAGAAGCAATAGTAACTGTGCCACTAATGCCTGTTCCTGTAACTGTCATACCTGCGGCTAATTTAGACGAATCGGCCACGGTTACGGTAGCATCGGTATTTACTGTCGTACATGCTTGTTTTATTGTTGCTTTTAGCACACAATCGGCCCCATCATCACCGGAAAGCAGGGATGAAATGAGTACCTGCTTGCCATTTGCTCGGTCTTTTGCGGCATAAAAAAAGTCTGATATTGCAAGACTTGAGGAAGTTAATGATTTAGCAGCAGTAGCCCCTGTAAAAGAAGAAGTGCTTGCTGGAAATTGTTCATTGATTAAGGAAACTAAATCGTTATTTGTTGTCTTAATTCCAAAGGTTGTGCAAAACTCATCGTTACCTAAACTGCTAACTGTGTTTTCTGCAACCATTTCAAATGATACTCCACTGTTAGGTAATTCCAAAATAATGGAATGAATATCTCGATAGTTTTCTTGTAGCAAAACCTTGGCTTGAGCAGAAGCCAATTCTTCATATTCGCTACCTTGCCAAACTTGCAACGATACAACTTTACGAAGTTTCATTTTTGCTAATTGAACAAACCCTACATATCCACCATAATAGGAGTGCATTGGTAATGTCTTGAATTGAAAATCGTGAAATTCATTTGTTGTAATAATTGGTCTAAAAGAACGCTTTACTTTGTCATCAATTATTCCTTCGACTCTTTTGATAATTGCACCGACTTGTGCTAAAGTCGGATAAGTAGTGCTGGCAGTAAAAGCAGGAACTTGTAATAGATTAGCCACTTCTGTTGCATCAGTATAAAATCCTCGGCCATCAGTATAACTTGGATTAATTGAAGTATAATCGCTTGGCGATATGGTGGTTCCCATCTTAATCCAACTCCTGCATTAGCGTTCTTATTTTATACTTTAATGTGTCAATATCATCCATTAGGTCTTTGTTACCCGTTTGAGTTTCCTTTGAATAAGGAATTACAAAATAAGTAACAAGAGAACATTCAACTTTGATTGTCGCTTTTGATAATTTGTCATTAGGGTCACTAACATCTATTTGCCCTGTTTTGAATTTCATTACTCCCGATTCATATATGTCAAAAAAGCCCTCTTCATTTACAAGTAAAATTTTGTTATCTTGTTCAAATTGTCTTAGGTCTTGTATATGTTCTGTAAAGTCAAATTTAACATATCTAATAGTCCAAAACTTTTCTCTTTCTTCGGGACTTAACTCATTATATTGTTTTTGACTAATAACTACTTGTTCATGTTTTGCTTTGGTATCTTCTTCATGGGAAATATATTTGCCATCTTTTTGAGGCTTTGGTATTTTTTTACCATTCTTATCTTGTAAAGCATACCAGACTCCTATATTGAATTCTTCAAAATCTTTGCCTTCAAGTTCTTTATTATATTCATCCATAACTATTTGAGTTAATTTTTTAGTTTTTCCAGATGCAGTAGTAACAGTAGCGGCGGCTCTTATTCCTTTGACTTCATTTTTAGGTCTTAATTGCGACCAATTTTTAGCCGCTTCTTCAACTTCTTGAGTAATAGCATTCTCTAATTTATCCCATAAAGACTCAACATCTAATTCAATTCTAACAGGGTCATTTGGACTGCCTCTAATTTCCCATGTTATAGGATAGTCACTTTTCTGCCATTCATTTTGTCTATAAGTAAAAGGAATAGTGGCCTTGCCATCTTTAGCATTTGCCGCCCAAATTTCTTGTATTTCGGCTGTTAATGGTGCGGCCATTGTTCTTGGAACAATCATATTCTTATCTTTATATTGTCCAAGAGTTAGCATTTTATCGTTATCACCTTCAACTTGTAATTTTGAATTAATTTGAGAAATACTCTTTCCTTGTTTCTCCGCTTCTTTAGCCGCTTTAGCATATTCTTTTTTGTATTCTTTATATTCTTCAATGACTCTTCTCAATGCTTCTTCTTCACCAATATTAACTTGACCTAATGCTTCTCCCGCAAAACGACCTTTTTCTTCAAGCATATACAATTTAGTGGTAAGGAATTGTTTGTCACCAAAATCATTAATAAAGTCTTGAGGCAAACTAAAGTCAAAATCAAAACTAATTGTTTCAATATCATCCTTTCTATATTTTTTTGCCGTTTGAAGAGTTTCCCCTAATTCTGCACTTATCTCTTCTCTTCTGTCAACCGCTAAATTAGTAACTGCTTTTTCTAAATCTGATTCACCTAAAGACGGCCATTCTAATAACATATGACATGAATATGCTTTCAAATCCTTATCTGTATTATTAGCAGTACCATAAGTCAGTTTTCCTGTTGGTATTCCTGTCTTTGAATTTACCATTTCATTGAAAATCATTTGTTCCTTTGCAATAGGATTACCCACAAAATATTCTTCAATATCATCATCACTTAATTCGGGGTCTTTTTCTGCGGTTTCTCTAAGGAATTGTAATCCCGATAATCTTCGAGTCACTGCGGTATCAAGAATGTCTTTAAGTTTTTTATCTGAAATGTATTCTATATTTTTTTCGTTAGGAATAACTGTTTGGCCTCCACCAACAACAACAGTATCTTTGCGCCTTTTATCGCCTTCTGTTCTTCTAACTTTTGCAGTTTCTAATTTACCTGTTTTTAGCCTTGGTCTTTCAACAAACTTTCTCCATCCTTCTGAATCCTTTAACCACTTTTCTAAAGGTTCTTCTAAAACAACATTAACAATTTTAGTTTTGACCCAATTTACAAATATTTTTTCATCTTCTGGATTTTCAGTATCTTCTAATATATCAACTGTGTCCATAAACTTGTTGTAAAACTCTCTATTTCTTTCTTCTTTCAAATAGGTTCTAAATTCCGCTAAAAGATTATTCAACGATGCGGCATCCTCGGTATCTTGAGTATAACCATCCCAATCAAAAGATACCATATTATTCACCTCACATTAACCATTTAGCCCAAGCCGCACCTTTTTGAATTGCTGAACCTAATCCTAAACCTGCTTTTGGTGGCTCATATGACATTTGCCCGTTAGCATCAATCCAATAAGGTCTGCCATATCCGTCTGTTCCATTTGGAGGAACAGGATAACCTGTGCCATTATTTACTGCACCTTGCATTTGTTGGTATTGTTGCATATTACCTGTTACTCCTGCAATAGCCGCACCTGCACTTGGCCCGCCACCAAAGCCTTGAGATTCAAGATATTGTTGTTTAGCCATTTTTCTTTGATTAACTACTTCAGTATTAATTGCAGAATTCAATAATTTTTGAATATCTAAATCAATGTTTGCTTGAGTTATTTTTTCATACTCTCTTAGAGCATCAGAATCTATCGAGATTGTGCTACCTGTCATATTGAATTTTAATTGACTTAATAGTTTGCTAACTGTTCTCTCAACAACATCTTCCATCAGTTGTTCAAGAGCAACCAAGAACATTTCTCCATGATATTGAAAAAACTCTTCGACATGGTTATCTTGCAAAGATAACAAGTTATTCATTGACTTAAATTGCTGGTCGCCCTGTGCCTGTACTGCACCTAATACTGTTCCGTTGCTCGTTCCTAATATTCCCATACTTATTCCTCCTTAGTTTCTTTTCCATCATTTTGAGGCTTAACTCCTTCTTTAATCATTAAATAATTAAGTCTATCAGTTAGAATATTTATTTCCCCAACAATCTCTATCGCTTCGTTGGTTGCACTCCTATTATCTCCTAATGTCGGTGGCTTTATTAAATAACCGCTTGCAGTCAAAGATATAATATCCTCTTTACTCAAATGAGTTACAGGGCCACTTTTCAGTATCTTAGGCATTCTTGGTTTGAAGGCTGCAAAAGCAAGACCATGTTTATCAGCGAGTATTGTTTGTTGTAGCATTTCTAACTGCGTGAACATAGACGCATGCTTAGGGCAATATGTCCCTGCTAATGGTCGCCCTTTTACTACTCCATCCAAAGGAATAGGGGGTCGCATATAATCGCCAGCCTCCCAAATATGATGAAAGCCGCAAACTACACATCTATCTTTTAGATTGAATTTTTTTCCGTATTTCAAAAACAACAATTTCTTAGGTTCGGGCTTTAATACCTTAATCAATTCATTCAGTTGTTTTTTTGGTTTATGTGCAATAAACTTGTATTCAGTTACTATTCCACTTGCTCTTGCTGCTTTCAACGGAGTCATTAAAACCGTTGGCAGTCCGTTTTGTCCTATTAGTTGGTTGTTATACATAATAATCAATAATCCTTTATCATTGAAGTGATTCCTTTATACACCATTTCGGGTTCTGATTTAGCAGATACAATATATTTGAAACAAGGTATTCCTTTATCATTCAGTTGCCGCATACCGTATTTGAAAGGTTCAAATATTTCATGTTTATCCATGGTTAATCCTTCTGCCAATGGGTACTGTTCTCCCCATATGTCATATTTGTTAGCCCATATTCCGACTGCCATAGGATAATCTTTTTCCTTTTTCTTTCTGCCTGTGGGCCACCGAGATGCAACAATTGTATCAACTAAAAATTTCCATGCTACTTGATGGTCTAAGTTTGAAGAATTATCTAAATGTCTGTGGTCTATCATAAATATAACATACTTGACTTTACGCCCTTGCATATCTTTTACCCATTCTTTCCAATAGATTGCTTCACCGCCAACATCAGCACTTTTAACTGTATGAGAATCTCCATCAATTTTTACTGTTTTTCTCGAAGCCCTGTGTAATCCTACTGTCCGTTCATTTATTTGCGGTACTTCGCCTCTTGTTCTTAGTTGATTACTTAATGTTGTTTTACCAACCATAGTTGCACCATAAATGCCGAAGTTAATCGCATAAATTTTTTTCCAAAAACCTATCATCGCTTCTCCAACAAGTATAGCAAATCCTGTCATTACTGACAATATTAGACCTCCCAAGAATGCCAGAATGTGTCTAATATCCAGCCTAATATATTGATGTCAAAAACACCCATTATATTCCCAATAAAGAATGCTGACAAAGTAGCGCATGTTCCCCAAAACCATGCTCTCATTTTGAAAAAAAGCATGTCTGCGGAATGCGCTCTTGACTGATTATAGATATAATCATTATCAGTTAGGCCCATTATGTCTGCAAGCATTTAACCGCCTCACTGAAGAGTAGCGGCTAAAAAGTCTGCACCGACTGTATTATCATCGGCTTCAACGGTTGGTGCAACTCCATATGGATTAAAAGATGATGAATACTGTTTTGCAGATTCTTGCATCTTTCTTAGTTGTTGCTCATCTCTTGCTTTTCTCTCCCAATAGGCCGCAATTTTTCTATCAAGAAGCCACATTTCAATTCGGTCATTAAGTGCCAAATCGAATATTGCTTTCATAATCATAATTGCACCCACTGTCATTAGACCAAACAAGATAGAATGGGCCAATACTCCGTGTGGGAATGTTATGCCATAGTTAGCATAAAAAAATACATTTGCACCACTAAGCGCACCGACAAATAAAATTGTCATAATCAACCGTGTGTCTTTATTTAATACTGCCAAGATAAACACCTCAAGAGAAGTGAACCGCTACTGCCGCACCTGTACCTGCACCTGTGGATATATCCAAATATATTCCATTAGAGCAAATAACACCATGTAAATCCATCTCAATAATAGGTGGAGATGCAGGGTCGCCGGGGTCAAGAATAAGTCTAATTAATTCTTTACCTGAAGCGGCTGAAGCATTATCAAATAATCTAACTGTTGTAGCCGCACCTCCACCTGTTCTTTGACAATGAATAGAAACTAATCTGCTTCTTTCACCGGAAACGGCTTCACTTGCTGTTTTTATTCCACTACTTCGACATACTGACGACATATTGGTTCCCTCGATTTTTGTTTGGGGATAACTCCCTCTTAACACTTGTGTAAATCATTCCGATTCAGCAACAGGTTTTGGTGCTGAAACTTTCTTTGGCTTGGTTTTCTTCTTTTTAGGAAGAAGCAAGTCACACAATTGCTCATGGGTAGTAATAGTTTTACCTAATTCTCTTGATATGATTTCAAATCTATCAAGTCCAATTTGCATTAGACCTTCTCTATCAGATTCCTCAAAGATAAATTCTAAATTTGCGTCACTGTGTCGAACCAAAGCCCCAATTAAAGATGGAAATGCAACAGGTTCGGGGCTGGCTTTACTTAGCCCCAAACCCATTACATTCAAAGAAAACGGAGATTGACTACTCAGTTTTACTTTTACCAATTAAACCGCCTCAAATGTGGCCCCAAACTCTAACTCTAATTTCACCAAGGTTATCAGTGTTAGAAGCCGCAGGGCATTGTAGTTGGAATCTATCTTGGGTATCAGTGTTGATGTATTTTCCACCATTAGCCGCACCGGATAGAATTTCTGCTACAATCATAGAAACTGCATATCCGCCACTAATTGTATCAGTGGAAAGTCCTGTTACACAAACACAAGTAATAGTGCTTAGTCCAAACTTGCTCGCAAGGATTTCTTCACCATTAGCAGTGTATGAAGTGATGTCAATAAAAGCATCAACCACATATTCGTCACCAACCACTTTGGGCTTAGTAAAGCCCTTGTGGTCGGCAATCAATGTTACTGTATGTGCCAATTAAAACACCTCACAGAAGGTTGGTAATTTTACCTTGTCCTTTGAAGTATGAACAGCCGACTTCAGCAATTGTACGGTAAAGAGCCTTGTTTCCAAGAGTACCGACACCGAATGGGTTTCCGTTGCTAATACCATCCTCAAAGTATTGAGTTGGTTTCATAACGCTCATCCATAGATGGTCTGTATCAAGGAATAGCATATCACTAATACAAGCCGAATTAACTCCGGTTGAAGCCATAGCCGCAACAGGAATCATAGGAATGTCGTAGTATGTTGATACACGGAATCCGACTTCTTGACCTTTAACACCACGAACACCATTTACAGTTGGAACAATTTCCTTTCTATCCATGAATCTCTCTTGTGCTTGTAGCAAATCAGAGATAGTTTGTAGTGTGTCATATCCTGTTAGAATAACCTTTGGTGAACCACCAGCAACACGAAGTAGTCTAATCATTTCGTTTAGAACAGTTAGTGTCAATTGGCGAGCATCTGCACTTGCATATGAATCACCGAATGTAACTTGTGCATCAAGATAAGAAGCACTTGTACGGTCCTTTCCGTATAGATTGTTGACTTCGTTAGCAGTAGCACTTGTTAGAAGGTTTGCAGTAGCCATAGCATCTAATTCTTCTTTAGAAGAAACAACCTTGTTTAGAGAAGTATAGTTTCTCTCTATTGTATCAACTGTTGCAGAACTCGATACATTTGTATCAGCATTATAGAATTCCAATGGCATTACAAGCATTAGATTCTGTACTTCAGCGTGATGCTTACCCATATCTTCACGCATTTGCGCTCTAATATCGCCAATTCCATCGTCAATTTGTGCCATTTCCATAGCCAATTCACTGAATTCAAATTGATGTGCAACAATTTTTGGGCTGGTGAACAATTGCTCGTATTTTGGTGCAATTGAAGCCAATCCATCAGCAACAGTATCTAATCCAGCATTTTCAGGAACACCACCAATCAAATCTGCTCTTGGAGTTGTTGAACCAAGATTAGCCGCATCTTTTGAACCCTCAACATCAATTGCCAAGAAATTACCGCTACCACCAGCAGGTCGCTCACTTAGGACTCTCCATCCACTTGAAGTGTATGGTCGCTTTGCAATTACTGAAAGAGCATTACATTCACGGTTTAGCATAGACCAAACTTTTTGTCCATAAACTTGGTTATACAATGCACCAAGAGAAGAAGCCGCAGTAGTACCACTACCGACTCCTAAAGATACATCATGGCCTGTATGAATACCTGCCACTGCACCGACTTGCTTCAACAATTGGTTGTTGAATCCGCCTCTTGCGCCTGTTCCGTATGTTTGTGCTTCCAAATCTGCTATTGTGTTAATATAACTCATCTTAAATTCCCCCAACCATCTTGTGAATGTCATTCCAATCCATATCTGCAATTTCATCCAATGTTGGTAGTGTGACTGAAGATTCTTCTTGTGCCTTTAGGATTGTTTCCTTTTCAGCAGTCAAAGACTTTCGTAGTTGTGTAAATTCATCCTTTAGGGATGCAATTTCTGAAGCCGCATCATATTGCGACTTAGCAAGAATAGATTCTTTTGTGTTCTTTTCAGACTCGAATCTTGCTTCAAATCTCTTTTGAAGATTATCGTATGCAATCTTTTCCAATTGCTCTTGGCGGAAAGCCTCATATGCTTTCTCAATGTTAGAAACTGACAAATCAAGTGTTTCCAATTCTCTGTTATCAAATGCCTTAACTACCGGCATATCAGTTGCAGTTGGTTTGCCACCGCTAATTACTATACGGTTTGCTGGCTCGCCAATTTCGACACCTGCGCCATCAAGAGTTGAAAGCACTGCCGCATTCTTTCTATCATCAAACTCTCCTGTTTCATCCATATATTCAGCCATTTCTGTATCTGTCAATTCTTTGTCATCGTGACCTGCGCCATGACCTGCTTCTTTCATTTCTGGCATAGCCGCTTCTTTTTCCTCCGGCATGTCCTTATCTATTTCTTCTTCTTCTTTTCGTAGCATATTAACTTCCTCCATTAGAGTGTCTAATTCTGCCAATGCTTTTTCCAATTTACTCATGTTTTTCGCCTCTTTTTCTTGTTTTAGAATATCAAATTTTGCTTCGGGGTTAATTCCTTTTTCACAGATTGTTACTTCATGTAATTCCAATTTACTGATTTCGTTATATTCACCTAATTCTGGATGCTTTTTCTTCACCTTATGAATTGCTTGTCCTCCAATACTAAATGACCTCAATGAACCTTTTCTAATGCCTCTATTAATTTCCTTGGCTTTTTCTATATCATCTCTTAATTTAATTACTACAAAGAATCCAACATCATCAACTTCTGTTTTCCATAGTTTTCCATTCTTATCTCGATATGATTTTACTACTTCTCCTACTTGAACATTTGAATGATTTGTCATTACATTTCTAAATTTTGGGTTCTCCATATAGCCATTTACTGCTTCTTGTAGTGCTTTGAGGGTGATTAAGTCATTTTGCTTATCAACGATTTCGATGCTTGCATATCCTCCAATCATTAAATCGTCGCTTTTGAGTATTCTGAAATCATTAGAACGAGTAGCCATTACTGCCGATACCATTCTTCTCAACCCCTATCATTTGCGTTCAGTATATAAAACTCACGGTATTTTCACTTTAGAATACTTATCTTCGTAAATATTCCATATGCCCTCATCTGTATTGGGGTCTGCTGGTTTTTGTTCATACCCTGTCCATGCAAGCCACATCTTTTCTCCCTTAACAGGCAAGTATCTAACATGCAACTTAGTTTGGAATTTATTTCCATCCAACATATATTCGTGATACCCATGTCTTTGGACACCTAATTCAACAGTACCGCTATCAATGACTTTTTCCTTTTCTATGTTAGAGGACACTTCAGCAGGGTACTTTCCAGCCGCACCAAATAAATCAAACAACTCTTTTTCGTTCTCTAAATCAATAGTCCAATTAATTGTTTCATCATCTAATTTAATTGATAGAGTAACATTGTCGTCTTGTCTTGCATATATTTTGAATGGGCCACTTCTTTTTTCTTTAGGAGTTTTATATTCTTTTTTAATTTCTTCAGTTTCTTGAAGTATCTTATCTTCATCTGCTTGAAGTTTATTATTTACAAAAGTAATACCATCTCTTAGATTCGCCCATTCTTTTAATTTCTGTGCTTTACCCTCTAAGATGTCTTTGTATAAATCTGATGCCTCTTTCATTAAGTAATTATGCAATTCATTTACAGGCTTAGGCCCATTGTCTTTCAAATATCTAAATATGGTTAATGTTAAATTAGCCTGTTTAGTTTTCATAATCTCTTCAACTTGTGTTTTCCAAACATCAATATCTAAAAGAGCATTCTTCGCCATAAGATTATTTTCTTCAAAAGAATAGAATACCAATCCTTCTGTATCAAACTTAATCAATAGGTTGGCTTCTCCATGTATATGGTCTGTAATCTGTACTCCTTTTTTCAAAGCATCCACATTATAGTTTAATGACTTTTTAGTATCTTGAGATAAAAATTCCAAAGTTACTAATTTGTCTGGCATTTCAACTTCGGGAATCTCTATTACTTTAGCAGAATACAAAGTATATCTGTCGCCTGTCTTTTTTACTTCATCCACTTTAACACGAACAATATCACCGACATTGGCAGAGATTTTAGTATTCAATGCTTTACCAACATTCATGTATTTTTTACCGTCTATTTCTTTAATGAATTTATTATCCATATCTTCAGTACCAATATCAACACCAAGAACATAAGAATTCATATTACTCTTAGTCTTTGTTTTATCTAATACAATAACATCTATATCAACAAACTTTTTCCACTTAACCCATTTAGGATTCTTTCTCGCACCTAAATAATATGTTGAAGTAGCGTCTTTAATTACAACTCCTTCAGCAGTCGGCATGTCCATTATTTTCTTAGCATACTCGTCAATATCTTTTAGACTGTCTGCCATTCGAGTATCTTTTTTTGATGGGAAAACTAAATGTTCAGAAGAATGAGCAGAATAATTGTTGAACATAATACCCATTCTATTTTCTAATTCTTCATCTAATAAAGTCTGCTCATCATGTCGCATAATATCAAAAACATGACATCTTAGTTTAGCATCTTTGTATTTATCTTTGAATACATGAGCAATAGTATCTGCTCGATGCAGTGCATCATCACCGGAAAATAAAATCAATTCAGCATCTAAAATACAGTCACCGAAATGTTTCTTTCTCAATTCACTAACAATGTCTTTACACTTATCAGTAATGTTTTTCTTATTATACGAATACACCTTTATTGAGTTATCTAACTTGTGCAATTGCACACGCATACCATCATATTTTTCTTGAACATACCATTGGCCACTAAAGCCTTTTAATTCTTTTAGGTCGTCAATCTCAAATATGCGATACATTGGTTTATTGGGAATAATGAAATCACTAATAGACTTCTCATCTTCGGACTTCTTTTCAGACTTCTTCATCTCGATGTCCTTCAATTCCTCCCATTCTTCTTCTTCATGTTGAGAGAAAAAGATTAACTGCAACATATCCATGGCCGCTTTTACCTTCTTTTCGACCTTCTTTGAGTCTTTTCCATCCCCATAATGCTCAATAATATACAGGGCTATGTCG
>CEQV01003346.1_pt1 | contig 27365 bp, 32 predicted proteins | sample 530971 | NCBI WGS metagenome assembly CEQV01 (sample SAMEA2621173, study PRJEB7988) | marine metagenome | biome: marine biome (ENVO:00000447); feature: deep chlorophyll maximum layer (ENVO:xxxxxxxx); material: "saline water (ENVO:00002010), including plankton (ENVO:xxxxxxxx)" | depth 100 m
GGTCGGTTATCAAAACTTAGACGAACTATCTGATAAGGTATCTACGTTCTCGTATCGTGTCCTTAAGAAAGAATGTTTAGATTTACCCGATAAGGTGTATCAAAAAAGAGAAGTAGAACTTACGCCTGAACAAAAGAAAATATATAACCAAATAAAAGACTATGCTATCGCGGAACTTGAATCGAATGAAATAGTTAGCGTTAGCTCGGTTCTAACTCAGATATTAAGGCTACACCAAGTTACTTGTGGTTTTGTAAAACATGACCAAGGTGAAGAAATAGAAATTAAAAACAATCGATTAGAAGAATTATTAAAAGTATTGGAAGAAATACAGGGTAAAACAATTATATGGGCTAATTACCAGTACGATATAAAACGGATTTTAAATACTCTTAACGATATTGTAGGAACTGATGCGGTAGCTACCTATTACGGAGGTACACCAGAAGAAGAACGACAACCTATTATTGATAGGTTTCAAGATCCCAACTCTAGCTTACAGTATCTAATAAGTAATACCCAAACAGGTGGTTACGGAATCACCTTACACCAAGCTAGTAACGTTGTTTATTACAGTAATAATTACGATTTAGAAAAAAGATTACAATCAGAAGATAGGGCGCACCGTATCGGACAGGTTAATAAAGTAACTTATATTGATTTGATATCGAAAGATACAGTCGATGAAAAAATTGTGAAAGCTTTACGAAACAAGCTCAACCTAGCACAAGAAGTACTAGGTGATGATAAATGGAAAGATTGGATCGGTTAAGACCTGTATTGCTCTAGCTGTTTCATGGCTTCTTCCGCGCTCATAATACCGCCGCCATCAGCCATAAAGCCCATTTTCTTTCTTACGTCTTTATCAAGTTTAGGTAATCCTTTATTATTTTCAGGAATAGGTTTTAACGCTTTTCCTTCTGCTGCTCTTTGAGGCACACGAGCAGCTGCTTCTAACATAGCTTTAGCGTCATCTAACAACATTAACGCTTGTTGTACATCACCGCCTGTTCTACCAACTACAGCTTCTGCTAAAGCTCCTGCGTCTTGTTTTAACATCTCACCACTGTCCGCAGGCATCTGTCTATCCATCTCTGAACCTAAACTTGTTTCGTTACCCATAAGTGCCGCCATAGCTTCCATAGCTTCTGGTGGGGGTGTTCCAGCTCCTTTAGCAGGTGCATTAGGATTACCCATAGGTACGTCTGCTCTTTTGCCCATCATCATTATTTCTTCTGTTGGTGTCATCGCCATATTTATCTCCTTGGTCTAAACGACTGTGCGAATAGTTGTGTTAGTTTATCGTTTTGTTGCATCGGTGGCAACCCACCTAATCCTGAATTAAGTGCTCCTCCTCTGCTTCTTCTTACATACTCTAGTTCAGGAGGAGGATAACCTAAATTAGGAGAAGGATAACCTAGATCAGTAGAAGGATCTGGTGTACCCATATTTGGGTTTGGTGTGCCCATGGTTGTGACAGGCTCTTGTCCTGGTCTGCTTCCAAACTCTGCAGCAGACATTGGTCTAACGTATGCTTGTTGTTGTTGAGGTTGTGGGTTATATACTGCATTTTGTAATGCTGAATTATACGCGGCTCTTTGTTGTTGTATTAAATTACTGACGGGGGATTGAACTATTCTTGTAAAGTTTGGATCCATTTCTGGCAGTCTTATTGGATCACCTTCAATTATAGTTCCAGCTGGCATTGGTATTCCTTCTCCCATTGGCAAACCTAAGTCTTCTCCTGTTATTGGAAATGATCTTGGTGGGTCGTCTTCTGCTAAAATTACTTCAGAATCAGGTCTGTATGGTGCTTCGTTTTGTATGGCTATAAACCTTTCATCTTCGCCGCTCATATAATTTGGATTATAAGTGTCTATAGATGAGGAAGGCTCTGTGAATGTAGGAAAATTTATATCAGAGACAGATTCTATAACTGGGTCGACTATCGATGTGCTTGGACCTGGATCAACCATGCTGGGAATACCTGACTCAGATTCAGGTACAATCTGGGCTGGTGGAAGTGAGTTTTCTATTATTTGTTCTATGGTTGTTTCTATGCTAGGAGGTAGAGGTGCTGAAGGCTCTACGAATGTAGGAAAATCTCTATCAGAAATAGCTTCTATGGTATCAAATTGATTGGGGGATGCAGGAAAATCTTCGAAAGGTACTTTATCATCTACAACTGTATTCCTTATATCATCATATCTATCAGGTTCCATAATGAATGTTTGCATTATTTCTTCTACAACAGGAGGCAACGAACCAAGTCCTGTTTGAAATTCATTAACTTGTTCTATTTTTGTTTCAGCCGCGTCTTTTTCGTATTCGTTAGTCGCCTCTGCTAATTCTTGTTCTGCAAGATATTGAGCGACTTGCGATGCAATGCCCGCATTGATCTCGTCCATGTTTAAGTCTGGTAACGCAAACCCACCTAAGTTTATTCCGCCAAATCCTGGACCCATTAGTTAAACCCTCCTCCAAATGTTCCCGTTGCTGTCTCTACTATTGTATCACCTAAGTTACCCTTGGGTTGTCTTTTTTCTTGGGTATCGTAATACCTTAATTCATTACCTAAATCAACAGCTTCTACAATACCGTAGGAAGTTAAAAATCTTCCAAACGCATCCATAGTTATCTGTCCTTGATATGCTTTCATTGTTTGTTTAAATAATTCGTCATCTAACAACATTTGTCCAAGAAAGGCTCTACTTTTTTCGCCTGATAAAACTTCTGCGGCGGTTAACCTTCGACCTGTTTGTGTTAATGGCGGTATTAAAAATCTACGCAAATACTCTGTTTGTGGAATTGCACTTTCTTTTATAACACGTTCAATCGCAGGATCTCTACCTAATACGCCTCTTTCTCTTTGAACTAGGTTATTAAATATTTTTAAATTTTTAGTGTATTTTTTACCTTCTGTCCCTAGTAAAGGTGCGACAAAATCATCAAAGCTCAGCCCTGTTATTTCTTCAGGTCCGAAACCTCCATATATTAATCTGTTTAAAGCTTTTTCATCTACTACGGTTCCCTGACCTACAGGCGATGGTTTGAATATTTTATTGTTAATCCATGCTTTAGTAGCTTGCGCTACTTGTTTTTTCAATATCGGATTTCTATTTATTATATTGAGCATGTATTCTTGATCTACAAATACTTGTCCTGACATTTTTGCGTCTTCTGATACATTTAAAAGACGTGTAACTATATTAGTCACACTTGGATCAGGATTTGCTAAATCCCCAAAACGAGCTTGTAGTGCATTTATATCGTCTTCTGCTTTTTGTAGTGGTTTTAAAATATTCTTTTCAAAAGCTGTAGGTGATCCATAGTATTTAAAATCACCACCAAAAACAGTTTCTAAAGTTCCTTTGTGGTCATCTAAAAACGCCCTATATTCACGAGCTATTTGTAACGGGGTTTTATCAGGTTGATCTAAGATATCTTGTCTAATTCTTTGTGAAAGTGCTCTACGTACTTCTAGTAATTCATCACCACCCGATTTTCCAACTACCTCTACAAAGTCTGACATTTTTGAATTAAATTTACTTCCAGGAGTGCTGGTACTTAAGATGTAGTCAACAACTGTTTCAGGTTCTCTTTGTAAAATACTTTGTATCGCTGCAGAGTTTGATCTTTTTATAGCTTTTGCCTGCTGTGTCCATGCAGAAGCTATATCTAACCCATAACCTGTGTCTTGCATATACTCTTTTAATTGTTTAGAACCAATCTTGAAACCAGATTCTTTAGCTGCTCCTCCTTCAAGGTATCTATACATTTGTTGTTCTATCCCTCTTTCTAAATCTCTAGCAAGTTTAAAAGCTGTGGGATTTTTGTCTTGTATTCTACTTGCAAAATCATTTAACACTGTTCGTGCTTGATTGAGTTCTTGTAAACTAAACTCAGGAGAAGCTAATTTACCTTTTGGATCTCTACCTTGTAGTCTTTTTAAAACAGTGCCACCTTCTGTTCCTAAAAGTTCGTTTAACAATCCTCTCGCTTCTGCGCTATCTGCAGACCTAAATAATTGATCTGTTTGTCGTTTAGACACTTTATCCCAATTTGTTGCTGGACCTCTTGTAAATCCAGCGCCTGTCGGAGGGGCATCTGCATATCTAGGATTATTAATAGCGTCATCAAAAGCTCTAGCAAACGGCTCAACGTATTGTTGTTTAATTTCGCCTAAACGTGTTGTTGTTCTTTCAAATAAAGGAGTGGATATTCTTTCGTCTGGTACTTCTTTTAATAAAACCTGACCACCTGTTGCAATATCTTCTGTTTCTAATAAATTGTTTCTTAAACTATCTATCGCTTCTCTTGCATTTTGCTCTATTGTGGCAACGTCTTGACGAATTAAAGCACTAACACCTTCCCCAACTTCCGCACCTGTAACACCTGTAAATGGTTCGCCTATTCCTTCATTTAAAGCTTTAATAAATTGGTTGATAACTTCTTCATTACCTGTTTTTAATGCTGAATATAAAGCGGCAACTTCTGGGTTATCGGCGTTTTTAAGAAAAACTTGTTCGAAATTTTCTGCAGTAGGTAGTCCTGTTCTACTTGCTATAGTAGGGTTGTATTCAGAAAATTCTCTACCCGTTATTTCAGCTAGTTCTCTAATCGCATCTCTAATTGCTTTTACAGAAATTTCATCACCGTAAGTTACTGAAGGGAATATAGCCTCTCCTCTTTCACTGGCTTGAGCTTTTTGTAAAAGTTCGTCCATTTGATTAAAGAAAGATTGAGGAACATCTTCTCCTGTAATTTTTCTATATATGGAGGGTATGCCTTTCATAGCGGCTGTTACTGCAAGAGTTCCTCCGAAAGTAAGTGCGCCTATCATCCCTGATTCTTTTAGCATCTCACTAAAATCTCTATCGTGCGCTCCTAACTCACTACCTATAAGTAGTCTTAGAAAATCTCCGCCAGCCGCTCCAGTAGCAGATAGTCCACTGAGTTTCGCTAACTCAGTAAAACGACCCATAGGAGTTTTGCTTATGCCTGTTGCTAAAGGTTCAAACTTTTTACTGCCGTAAATAGTTAAAGCTATATCTCCTGCAATCGCAGGAAATTCTTGTACTAAAAATTCAGGGATATCTGAGCCTGTAAATTGAGGTAAATCAAATATTTCGTAATCTTCTGCTCCTTTTTCTTTTATTAATACACCTAGTTCTGGTTTACTAGGGTTTATATATCGAGGAGCTTCTTCTAATTCGATGTCTTGATTTTCGAATAAATATGCTAAGTCTTGCGTGGTTAGATTTCTAGGACCGAAACTCCCTAACGTTCTTAATTTAGCGTCTTTACCAAAATCACCTGTTGTATATTGTTTTTGTGGATCAAACCCTAACGCGGCTAATTCTTTTTGTACGGCTAACCCAACAGGCTCTGGTGGTGGTGCGGGAGCCACGTTCCCTGGAAAATCTCTAAACTGTCCTCTTTCTTTATAGTTTTTTAATGCTTCAACATAAGCTGGTTGACGTTCTTCCATGTCATAAACTATGGGAGCTCTGCGGTACGGAGATACTCTTTTTTCAATTATCTGGTCTACAAAAGGTAATCTTTTATTTAGCCAATCTTCCCCGTATGTTTGTTTAGCTAATTCAGCAACTTCTGGATCTTTTAAAACTAACGTATTAAGTTCAACGGGAGACACATAATTTTTGTAAAGAAGATTTTGGTTATCAGCAAAAATTGGAGCATTTGCTAATGCCGCCGCTTTTTTATCTCGAAGTTCCTCGAAAGTAGTGGTGTCGGGTAAAACAGCTGACATATTATCCTTGTAATATAGTTTCTAATTCTGAAATATCCGTATCATCTGTGGTGCCTGTACCGCCACCTGTTGCAACATTAGAAGGTCTTTGGTGTTGTTTAAATATTTTATATTCAGGATTATCTTTATAACGAGTAGAAAAAGGTCTAAAGGTATATCCTAAATAATTTTCCCATTGTTTATTTCCATCTTCTCCCGTAATAGGATCATAGTACATACCTATAATGGATTGTGCTTGTTTTTCTTGCATATTAAAACGACCCATTCCTTCTTTAGGTAAATACACCATAGTTTGCGTATCTGCTCCTTTTTCTAACGAATCGATAAAAGCGAGTAAATTTGCTTTTAATACTCTAGGATCTTGAGAAGCACCGAAACCTACAATTTCTAAGTGGTATTGTAAATCTTTATCTGACAATGTTCGACCTGTTTGTCCGTTAGCAGCCGCCGCCATATACGCAAGTTGTAGTAATGTTGCTCTAGTTCTTACATTACGGTAAGAGGCGTCACCCATAATACCTTTAAGGTCAATACCCATAGCTTCTCCGAAAGCATCACTGGCTAAACGTATTTGATCTTCGTCGCCTGATCTTAATGCGTTATATAAGTTTTGAGCATTAACCCCTGTTCCTGCGAGTGTGCCTCCGTTTTGACTTTTACTAAAGAAACTGTCCACGGATCGCGTACCGTTAAGACTAGCTATTTGATCGAAATTAGCAAAAAGATCATTACCAAAATTTAAGAAAGAATTTGTAATCGTCGTTGGATTTTTAGATGGATCTTTTATTGCTTCATCTAAAAACTCTATCGTACCGTTTGCTATTGTGACAGTATCTAAAATAGCTTTATCTTTAGACATCTGTTCTTGTTGGGCTTTTAATAATTCTTTATATGTCGGATCTTTAAAGAAATCACTAAGTCCCGCGCCACCTGTATCAAAATCTCCTACATCGATCCAACGAGTTCCTTTTAAAGCTTCGTCAGATGTTTCGACATACCCTTGTTTATTTGCCCTAGGATTTTTTGGATCGTGTACTAATGTTGTTTGAGATTTAGGTAAGAAAATTGCAGGTCGCGTATCGATAACACCTGTTTTAGCTTTATTAACGTCTATTACAGTTAGATCTTGTGCTGTTTCAGGAGCTAACTGTTCTTTTATAAATTGTCTTTTTGCGGCGTCTACGTTACGTTTTGCGTCTCTATTAGCTATCGATCTGTTAATAGCTGTTTGTGCATATTGTGCTCCGCCTTCATCTCCAAATCCCGCAGCTACTAACGCATTGATACCCATAGGTAGGAGCTCTTGGAATAATGTAGGATCTTCTCTTTCCGCTCCATATATTAAATCAGCTTGCATTCTGGCTCTGTCAATCGCAGGGTCGCCTGTAGGTTGTCTTTCTTTAATTGCGGGTTGAGGTAAAAATCTATCACTTAATAAACTAACGAGTCCAGGAGCAAAATATGCGGCAGGGTTTATCTCTTTTCTACCGCCGCCGCCTCCGCCGCCTGCTTGAGGAAACCTAATCGGTGCAGGTCTAAGTTGTAATTGCGGTATTACGCCGCCCTGTCCGCCCGCATTAAACGTTGGGAATGGTAGTGTTCCTAATCCTCTTCTTTGTCTTCCGTTTGCCATATTATGCTACTGGCATATTCATGCCGTATGTTTGTGTTCCTACAGTTGATCCGTATATACCGCCAAGATAAGGATTCACTCCACCTGTCATAAGATTCGTTCCCCCGCCATAAGGATTAGCGCCTACTGTGCCCATTGGTCCCGTGTTTGGATAAAAAAGACTACCTGCATTTGCACCCGTATAATTAGTGTCAGCATCAAAATTAGATCCTGCGTATCCAAAACCACCTGCCATCGGTCCGAGAGCCCCTAATACAGAACCAACGTTACTTAATGTAGTCATTGGTAAATTATAAGTTCCTACGAAATCAGAATAAGCTCTATCTAATTCAGATTGAGCTCTTCCCCTACCTAATGAACCTATACCCATAGTACGATTAATATCTCCTTGCTGTAATCCCGCTAATTGTGAGCCTAATCCTGCCATACCTGCTCCAAAACGCGACATACCTGTCGCGCCTACGTTACCTAAAGAACCTAAACCAGTACCTATACCTGTAAATAACTGTCCTGCTCCTTGGTCTCTGCGTCGAGCACCCTCAAAACCTGTCATAGCATTTTGAAGAGATGATTGAAAACCCTTACTACGTAAAGCTCCTACTTGTTCTGCTGCTCCTCTACCTACTGTTTCTGCTAATTCTTCTTGTGTTAATCTACCTCTAGAACCTCCGAAAGCTCCCGCGTCAACAGCTCTGTCTCTAAGCGCCATATCGCTTTTAGCTAATCCTTCACTAATATCAGATAAAGTTTGTTGAACTACTTGATCTTCATATGGATCAAAATATCTACTAGCGGAAGCTGGATCAAATTCACCTCTTCCTGCTTCTGCTGCTGCTCCTGCTTCTCCAAAAGCACCTAAACCTGCGCCTTGTATATTTCTTAAATCTTGTGCGCCTGTCGATAAAATATCTGAAGCATCTGCTACAAACGGTCTATACGAACCGATAGCCGCATCGGATAAATCCATAGCATATTGTTCTCTAGGATCGAATTGCGCTATCCTTTCACCTGTATACGTAAACGGAGTTGCGTCAGGTCTTCCTATATTTGTAAATTGGTCTTGTAAAAAAGCACCTAAATAAGGGAATATACCTTGTTGTAAAAAATCCCCTATATACCCTGCAGGGGCTTGAGCAGTATATTCTCGTTGCGTTCTATCAGCCATATCTCTGGTTTCCTAATTCATTAAAAGCTTCTAATCTAGCAATACCTTTAGAGTGGTTTCCACCGCCCGCTTGGTCTACCGCCGCTTTAGAAAGCATAAACTCACCGTTACTTGCCATTACTGGTATTAAATCATCTTTCGGACCACCTGGACCTCTAACATCCCCACCATGAAACATTGGGTTAGCGGCGAACATTCTTCTATCCAATACCGCATCAACTTCGCCACCGTTTTTGTATTGTTTATATTCGAAAGGGTTAATAGTTGTGCCTCCGATTCTAAGGTCTTTATTTGATAACGCTCTTCCCCTTTGTCCTCTCGCTCCTGGAACTATATTACCTCGACCACGAACAGAAGAACGAGTTTCTGGGTCTAATAACTGTTTAGTTTCTGCTAATAAATCTATATAAGAAGCAACATCGGCTAACGTATCAGTCATAAAATCTCTACGTCTTTGTCTATCTATTTTCTTATCTTCTTCAAAAAATTCTTCTGGGGTTGGAGCTGTAGGGACTTCCATAGAAACTTCTATGTCTTCAAATAAATCACCAATACCTCCGCCATTTTCTGCATACAGCGGACCACCATAATACATTTGTTGTGGCTGTTCTTCTACCTGTTGTTTATACACGTCTTCTAAAAGAGCGTATTCGAAAGGAGTTATTTCTAAAGATTCTAAACCTACAGGAGTATAATTTAAATCGCTGCTGCCTGATTGCGTTTCTGCCGACACACCACCGCCACCGCCTGAAGATTCAGGATCGAAGGCAGATTTAGCCGAAGATAAGGCACTTACTACTGCAGCAAAAACTTCTAAACTCACGGCAGTATCCTTTCTTTATTTGATATGTTCTTTATTATTTGCATAGTGTTCCCAGTATGGTTTATTAGCGGATAAAGCCGTTCCCGAAGGCTGCAGTAAAGAACTGATGAGTTGATTATACTTCATGATTATTGACTGTGTATATATTTATTGGTTTTTCTTTTCCCTTTACTTTTATCGGTTTTAGTTGTTTAAGTTTTATTTGTGTTTCTAAAGCTGTATTTTCTGTAATAACTATATCTTCTCCGACTTCTTTACAGCTACTTTCCATTCTAGCGGCTGTATTTACAGCATCACCTATGGCTGTATAATCGAAGCGCGTATCACTGCCCATATTACCAATTACAGCTTCTCCTGTATTTAATCCAACTCCAATCTCTATACCAATACCTTCTTCTTTTATAAGTTGTTGCATTTCTATAGCGGCAAGAACAGCTTTATGTGCGTGGTTTTCTAAATCTAGTGGTGCATTAAATATCGCCATCATTGCATCACCAATATATTTATCCACCATACCCCCATGTTTTTGTACTATTTTTTGTTGTATAGTAAGTGCTTTATTCATAACTATAGTAACTTCTTCTGGAGACATAGTTTCGCTCATAGCTGTGAACCCTCTTACGTCTGTAAATAAAAAAGTACAGTATCTTTTTTCTCCACCTAGTTTTAATAATTCAGGATTATCTTGTAATCGTTTGACCTGTCCAGGATCTAAATAATGTTCGAATTGTTTTTTAATTTGCTGACGGAGTTTAAATTGTGTACGGTAATTTATATAAAAAGCCGTCGTTCCTGTTAATATTTCAGATATTAAAGTCCATGTTACGTCTATTAATAACCCGTTTTTTATTAAATAAAGCCCAGAAAACGCAGTTACGCCCGATATAAAGGTCGCTAATACTACTCCAGAGGTTATTCCGAATACGTTTAAAACTACCCATATAAGGCTTATCGCTACGGTAAATATAATAAGCTCTACAGCTAACGCATAATCAGGGACATACGGGCTGTTTTCTATCAAAATACTTTCAGCTAAAGCTGTTTGTATTTTATGAGGCTCTAGCAAACCTACAGGTGTAGCAAGCTGAGGCATAATACCTTTAGCTGTGAATCCTACAAATACAAATTTGTTTTCTACATTCATTTCTTTAAGGTCTGTTTGCGGTGTATCTACCCAACTAACCCATTTTCTACCAAAAGAATCTACAGGAACAGGTGGTATACCTTTTACTCGTATTTCTTCTAAACCGTTTTGATTTGTTTTAATAACATAAGTATCTGCCCCCGCTAATATTTTCAATACCTCAGTTCCATAAGAAGGAACCCAACCGTCAGGAGTACGCATTAATAAGGGTAACCTACGTACTAATGAATCTACTTCTGGTCTAGCTATCGCTATACCTTGTGAAGCATTTTGTTTTAATACTTCAATGTTTTGTACTACGCCTTGTGCCTCGATACCACCTATATCTTCACCTAAAATTACAGTTCCTGTTGTAGGTGGGTAATCGTCTGTATTATTTTCATACATAGCTAAAACACTAGGTGCAAAACGTAACGCTTCTGTAAATTCAAAGTCACCTCCGAATCTATCTGGTTGAGGGAAAGCTATAACCCAACCAACACCTATTGCCCCTTGCCTTAGTAAATTAATTTGTATTTGGGCTAATGTTTGCCTAGACAAAGGATAACCGCCTTCGTTAGCGATATCTTCCTCCGTAATATTTAATATAGTGAAATAACCAGAAGGTTGTTGTTCAGGTAAAAAGTAATCGAAAGTTTTAAGTTTTAAAGTTTCTAAAGGAGATATTTGTAATACTAATGGGACACCTAGCAGTATTATTAATACGGCGAATATGGCTTTTTTCATCAACTACCTTGTTTTATTGTTATTGTATTTGCTGAACCGCCATTAACTTTTACAACATTTTCTACGCCGTTTTGTAAAAGAATTAAAGTATAGGCACTCGATCCGTCTAAATCTAAACGTATACTAGAACCTACCTCGCGTCTAAGACTAACTACTTGTCCTGTTATTATTGTAGTTATTTGTGTTTCTTTATCCTGACCTAAACTTGTTCCTGCAATTTTTATATCCGTTGCAACTCTTGTAAGTTGGTCATCATCCTCATCGATAGCTAATGCATCTATAATTTTTAATAAATCTTCTAAGAAATTTACGTCAAGATAATTTATATCTAGTTCGGTAAATTCTAAATCAGCGCTGTTTTCTAACAAATCTTCTGCTAAAAAATCTATATCTAAATCCGCAAAATCTAAATAATCTGTAGAAGTTTGTTGTCTTTCTTCTTCAAGTAATTCTTCTGACTTAGGAGGATTAACTATTAACATATTATCAATAAATTCAAGAGAAATATCTAAAATAACAGGAGCTGAAGGAGGTCGATTAAAGGTGATGGCTGTAGTTGCTTGATAAGCTTGATTTAATATTACTTGCCCCATGGCTGTTTCAACTAAAATTTCACCGCTAGGATTACCGTATTCGTCAGGAAGCAAGATAATTAAAGAAGAACCTGTCTCTGGGGTTGTAGTAATTGTAAAATCAGTTCCTCTTACAAAAACATTAGCACTCGGAGTACTAATATTAATCGCTTTTTTATTATTAAATTTACCAGTAACAAACCTAGCTGTACCACTAGCGAAACGTAAAGCCATTTCAGATTTATTAGGATCTGGGTCATAGATGTAAGTATCTATAACTAATTTGCTATGATCCATAACACGAACTATCGTGTCATCTTCGAATTTTATAGCTACGCGACCAGCTTCTGTTTTTACATTATCCATTTGCTGAATTGGAAAAGCCAACTCAGCTCCGTATGGTTTATCTCGTACTACTTGTGCGTTACCACGTAACTCGCTAATACTGCCTATATCAACAGCTTGTGCTTGTGCCTTGGTCGTTTTGAATAACGCAAACGGTACTAGAAGTAGAACCAACACTAATAATTTTAAGCCAGTCATTATCTAATGTACTTTGTTGTTGTATATTAAAATTCCTATTACTTCCTGTATGGTCTAAATAAAAATATCCGCCCGCATATCCATCGCCGTCATATGTAACAGAATTATCTGAACCGTCTATATCCATGTAATTAGTCGCTGCATCTATATCGATTGCTGAAGTAATAGTATTACTAGAACCGTTTATAATCCAGTCTAAATCTAATGTAGTTGCCTGTGCGACCATGGCGTGATTTAATGTAAAGGTATTAGTATTACCTGTTACATCAACATTTAAATTAGACGAGTCTGCTCCATAAGTATTTGTTTCATCGGTGCTCATATTGAACGTATTTGAATTACCGTCAAACTCAAAAAATCCTGTATAAGAATCTGCGGTTATATCGCCTAAGAACTTATTACTGTCCCCTATTTGATTTATATCAAGGGTCATAGCTGTGCCGTCTAAATCTAAGGCTGTCATTGTCCCTGCTACAGCGTCTGCCCCGCCGATTATGTTACCAGAGCCAAGTTGTTCTAAATCCATATTAGAATTAGAACTACCTGAACTTTGGTCAACAAAGATTTCGTTATCTGCTCCGTATAAAGGCGTCGATAACATAAGTATTAATAGAAATTTTTTCATTCTTTTATCCTCCAATAGTTATTATTTACACCCTCATTTATTGTTTCTAATACAGCTGTTTCAATCGCCATTTGTAAGGCTATGCTGGTTGGCTCATTTTTCACAGCACCTCCTTCGATTTCAATCAACTCTGTATTATCTGAAACAAATCTAAATATATCGTTATCAAGCGAAGCTGATAAAACAGTTTTAGTAACTAAAACTTCTATCAAAACTCTACCCGTCATGACCGATACAGTTCTTAAACTAACTGTTATTATATCCTCTCTATACTGGCGCGATACCCCTATTCCAAGATTTCTAGCTCCCATACCACCACTTGTTATGTTAGCTTGATAAGATAGAACTCCTCCCGTCATAATCATGTCCCCGAACTTTAAGGGCATAAGTTTTTGTTTTTCGTCAAAAGTTTCTCTCGTCGAACGAATTAACTGTCTTTCTTTAGTTACTGAATCTAAAGAAACTCGCTCAACTACTTCGAAAAATCCAGAGTGTTTTAATGCTCTTATAAGGTATGCGTGTGGGGCTTGTGTAATCGCTGTACTAAAAGTAGCATATTGAGAATTTGATCTTCTTTGTCCTGTTTGATCTTTAAAGTTATCTGCATAAACTGCAACAACAGGTTTTCTTTCTGGTTCTGGTATTTCTGTAAAATCTGTATATAATGATTCTACCTTTGCTTTTTCTATATGTTTTACTTGAGGGATATTATTATCTAAAGGGTCTATCATCAAAGTACAACTAGAAAGTAAAACCGCCAACAGGAACAATAACTTCCGTAACTGTTCCGTCTTCGTCAGTAATAGTAACTTTGACTTCTTCATCGTTAATCTCATATTCTATAGTGTTGCCATCAAGTTCCATAGAACCACTTTTATTTGTATCTTCTCCAAATAATGAAGCCTCTACTTGTCTCGCTATGTTGGCATAGATTCTTGAAGTAAGGTTTCGCATAAACCTTGCTTCAACTGTGTTCGTTTCTTCTCTTTCTAATTCGTCTCTTAAAGCTTCGATCTCATCTCTAATAGCTTGAGCTCGATTCGTTTCTTGATTCTCTATCGTAAGGTAATGAGAAGAAGTTCCTTCTCCTGAAAAACTTGGACTTTTAAATTTATGCACCATTTCGTCAGCACTAATAATTGTTGTAAGGACTATTAGAAATAAACCCATAAGACAGGTTATTAATACCCTAATTTTATCTTGCCTACTCATCAATCTTTTCTTTGGTCGTCTCTATCTGCTTTTGCTATTTTATTACTATCTATTAACTGCGGCACACCGAGTATTGTTTTTATAAGTGTGTCTTGTCTAATAATTTCATTATCTAAACTACGTACCCTGTCAATAAGTGCAACTAAAATGCCGTGTTGAGAGTCTAACTTTGTGCCAAGTCTTTGTTCCATTTGTTCTATCTGATCCGCCACTTTATCGTCTAATACATCTAATTTTGTTTCCATGCCATCAATAATTCTATTGATAAGTTTCCATATGAAGAAACCAAGACCTAATGCGGCGGCTATCGGAAAGCCAACTTCCGCTATAAATAGGGTTATATCTTCCATTAATCTTGTTTCTGCGACGCTCCAAAATAAAAGCTAATTACTGCAGAAGCTAAACCACCTAAATAGCCAAGAACAAGGTTTATTAAAGCTTCGCTATTTTGTTCTGGGGGCTGAAGCGTAACTAAAAATATATAGGCTAAAAAACCACCCACAGTAGCTACACCCATTATTCTAGCTGTCCAGTCTTTGCCAAACTTACCTCTAGCATCTTGTTTATCAGCAGTTTCTAATTTGAAAACATCTACGTCTAGTTCTTTCATCTGTAATTCAAACGCTTGTTCTGCTTTTTTAAGTTCTAGCATTTGTTCAGGAGTTGCTGATTCTATGGCTTTTTCTATCGATTTAGCGTCGTTTTTACAACCTAAGACTTCTGATATCATGTTTGCAGCCATTCCGCCCATTGGACCTCCAAGAGCAGTTCCTAATGTAGGAGCTACTGCTCCTACTACATTTTTTAATAATCCACCTATTTTCATTTTACTTCCTCTGGGTTAAATAAACCTTTTTCTATTAGAATATCCCTGTTACGCATGTGTTCGGCTTCTACATTATCTTTCGATTGTCCATGATAAGCGACTGCTAGATGACATTTAACCATAAGTTGATTAATATTGACATCATCTACAACTATATCTCCCAATACTCTACCATACTTACCTTTAGAGTCTTTAAGTTTTGTTTGTATAACTACTTTTTCTCCGTCTTCTATAGCCTCTTTTAAGAAAGCCCCAGCCATTTTTCCTCTAACCTTTTCATCTTTGTTACGAGTGCGTGACTCGGGAGTATCAATGCCATATAGACGAACACGACACTTATGAAGAATGTCAAAGCCAAGATCCAAAGTAACATCGACAGTGTCTCCATCGACCACTCTTTCAACTGTGCAACTATATTCATACATACTAACACTTCCATCTTTTACGAGCTTGCCGTAGTCTCGAGTTAGGGTTTTTTGCGGCTTTAGGAAACTTTTTCATCTGACCTGCAGAACGTGCGCAATAAGACTTACGTCTTTTTGCTGCTTTACTGCCTTTTTTAACTTTACCTGTAACAGCTGTTTTAAGTTTAGATCCAGGGTTTTTCTTTCTATAGGCTTTTACACCTTTTTTGGTCATACCTGCCCCGCTTTTCGTGGGTCGATAATTAGCGCCCTTTCCTTTTGTAGTGCGCCTTATAGGTTTTTCTTTACGCTTTTTTGCCACTATTTTTTCTTAGTTTTCTTTTTAAGCTTCTTAGCAGTTTTAGCAGAACGTCTAAAGTCAGCAGCTGTAGGTGCTCCTTTAGCTCCTTTTTTACGAGGTTTTCTGCCCTCTTTACGTTTTTTATTAATATTATAATAAAGACCTTTTTTAGCTGTTCTGCCGTCTTTAGTTTTATGTGTCTTTTTTGCCATTACTCCTCCTGATATAAGTTATTAAAAGTTATACTTGGATCTAAATAACTTTCGTGACCTTCTGCAGAATGTAATGTTTGTGAAGGAGTAAAATCTGGTGCCCCTTCTCCAGTTACCCACAATGCAGGACTTGTTGCTCTTACTCTATTGTTAGGTAATGCAATTAAGTTACCTTTCCACTCACAATCTTCTGTAATGTACAATACATGCGATTGTTTGTGTTGTGCAGGACAGTCTGCTATTTCATTATTTGTATAATCCACGGTAAACATATATTTACCAGTATAAAACTTTCCATCTATTTTGCAAAGCCATGGACTAGAACTAACTCTATCCATAACGATTACAGAATGATCTCTTGATTCACAATCCCAAGGTTGAGCTATATGGTCTTCCATAGGCTCTCCCCACTCTTCTAAAGGAATATCGGCTACTAAACCTTGTATCGGCATTCTTGCCCACATAGCCCCACCATGAATATTACCTTCTTCCCAATCGTCATATTCTGTTTCACAACCTGTAAACACAACTTGAAAACTTAACGAACGGTCAGGAATAGTATTAACAGCGAAAGCGATAGCATGCAAAAATTCTCCGTGGTAGTCACCATGATTAGCAGTAAATTCCCTTCTCACCCAACATTTAAAATGTGGAATATTGCTAATTAGATGAGGCACTTATTTTCTTTTACGCGTCATTTTTCTTTTCTTAGCGCCGCCTTTCTTTTTATATTTCGAAGACTTAAGAGCTCCTCCATTTTTTCTATATTTGGTTTTTCTCATTCCAGGCATTTTATTCTCCTTTTAACATTTTTTCTTTTAACCTAACTGCTCGATTACCTACTTGGGTAGCCCACTTAGAGTCCATCATCTCCTCAGCAGCTTTCTCCCAATCAGACGCTTGAACAGCGGTTAAAAATTTAACAAATTTGCTCAATCTAGGTAAACCTAAATTAAACGCCATATTAGCTAAGACACGTTGACGAACGCCATCTAGTTCTGTCCACCATGTCATGTTTTTATCTAATTCTTTACATACAATGTCTATATCATTACGAAGACATTCTTTAATTCTTTGTTCTGAAACTGGTGTGCCTATTGGCTTACCGAATTCCTCATCGGTTTCTAATATTAGATGTCCTACTCCAAACGTTGGGTAGCCAAGATGATCTAAATAAATCTCATATTCATAGCCTTCATCTTGTATTAATTCTTTTTCTAACTCATCTATGTTCATAATATCGATACCGTAGTTGATCCGTTTGTTGAAACAGAAATTTTTCCAAGAGAAGCCACACCCTCTACTCCATTTTCTGTTCCCGTATAAATATCTACCCATTGCTCACCTGTCCATAATTGTAGTTGGTCAGTACTTAGGTTCCAAATAATATCGCCTTTCTGAAACTGATTTTCGTTACGTTGTGTCTCGTTTACAGAAAGCGTTGAGTCTATGTCTACTTTATTAAGACTAAGCTCTAAAACTCTAACCAACCTGTTAAAAGTTTCAGGAGATATTTCTCCTATAGCGACTGGTAATTTTGTCTCTAATATTTTAGCCACTATCGCCTACCATTCGGCTGAACATCCATTCTAGTAACGCCCACTCTAAATCCAACCCCTAGATTATCTCCAGAAGTGTTATCATCATCAGACTCAACCCTTAACACAGCTTGTCTAGCTCGAATTCTAGTATCTATCTTAGATGTGCTACTTGTGCAAGTAGCTGTGGTAGCCGTTGATAAACTTTCGGCAGGAAAATTTCTAGTTTTCACGACTACATTTACAGTTTGTCCTGTTCCCCCGTCTCCTGTAAATTTTATATCAGGAATGATTCTTCTAATTGATTGAAAATCTTCTCCGTCAGCTAAGTTAAAGTCACTAGATTCTATGAAAACGTTATCCATCGCAGCACCGTCTGCATCATTACCTGTTTCATGATTATATAAATATCCTACGTTGCTTGTGGTGTATGTCGCCATTGGATTATTAAATATGCCTTCATCTATCCATGCACTTCGGGTAAGTTCTCCGATTGTCCAAGTTCCGTCTTCATAATTAAATACAACATATTTATCTATAACGGTAGAAGTTTCTGAACAATAAAACCAACCTACTTCATCAAACTCTTTATTCACAAAACCAAAAATTTGAAAAACTTGGCTTTCATTAAGATCGCTAAACACGTAGTTTTGTACCGTACAGGGTATGTCTTGAACAGAACCGTTATAAGTGTAAAAACCTTTTTTATCCATCCAAAACACTCCTTTAGGAGTATTAATTGCACCATTCGGAGAAATAAGCCCCACACCTTCATTTACTAAATTTATACCGAACGTAAAAGGCTGACCTATAAAACTCATAGAATATAAAGCTGTGTCAGTCCAAATTAAAGTTTCTTGTCTGGCTCGCAAGGCTCCTATAATTTGAGACCCTGCGGATAAACGCAAAGATCCTGCTGTATTTGTTGGTAAAGGCTCCCATTCAGTAACGTTTTCTTGATCGCTCCAAGCGACTAACAATGGATCAAGCGTTCCTGACCTAGAGCTTCCCGATATAGGATCAGCCCCTAAACATATAACGTGTCTGTCTATATCACTAACCAAAACCTGCAACGCTTTTGTTGGTGCTAGGTTTGCCCCCGCTAAATCCGATAAAGCCACAGCTCTAGTAGTTCCTAAAGTGGCTGCACTTACGTCATAGTAGAACACACCTCCCGATCTAACGTTTATAACCAAGTCTTCACCGAAATTGTCGTGTGACCATAATCTTAGTTGGTTAGCAGCTGTAATTGCCGTAGAAGATCCCCATGTGCCTGCTCCCCATGTACTTACTCCCCAACCTGTGGATTCAACATAAACGTCTAAGCCTACATTAATTTGATAAGCACCGACAACAGAAGAACCTCCATTACCGCTGTCACTGGCGTTTGCTGTTACAGTTGCGTCTGAAGTATCTTTCGCTGTGATCGTATAACTATTAGCGTTAACAACCGTTGCTATTTGGTACTCTTGATTTAAGACAGCAGCAGTTATATTTCCACCAAGCGTGGCTGCTCCAGAAAAAGTTACAAAATCATTTTGTTGTGCGCCGTGAGCTGTGTCGGTTACTGTAAGTGTAGAACTTCCGTTAGTAGCTGAAAACGTGACGTCTCCTGCGGCGGTCGTTAGTCTTATCGGAGTGATGTCATAAAAGTTGTCTCCTTCCCTCACATAGTATTTCCAAGTAGCCCCTAAACCAAGATATTTAGTTAAAGATAAATCTACCCAAGCATGTAACGCTCGAACAGTTGATTGATAAGTATTTAAAGTGGCTTTAGCCCAGCCACCTATTTTTTCTGGTAGTCCTTTACGAAATCTAACAAGGTTGGCATTAAACCAGCCACCTTCGTTAGAGTAATCTGTTCCCTCTCGATTGATCCCTGGACGAAAAATATACTTCGTTAACATCTGTCATTTTAAAATAATTGTTCTGCTAAAATAGCACCAGCACTTAGTAATAAAGTAACTAAAGTAGCAATAACAAAAAGTTCAAGACGTTTTATTCGATGAATAGTTTCTAACCAGCGTTCAGTACAAACTGCTTCGTGTCTTTCAATATGTGCCGCTACTTCCATTACGGTTTTTTTAGGCATTATTTATCTTTAGCTTTGCCTATATTCAAAGCTAAAAAATCTATAATTTTATAAAGTTTTGCTAATAATTTATCTCCTTGAGGAGTTGGTGTAACCGCAGCTACAAGTGAAGCTATAGCTATAATTGCTGTTACCCACATAAATAAATTAATCCACATCATCTTTTTCTCCTTTTCCGTTTGGTTTAGGTTCTTCTATAACTTCTAAAGTGCTTTGATAAGCAACTAAAGCAGTTACTCGTATGTCCAGTTGATATTGCAACTGTCCAATCTGTTCCTGAAGATTCTTAATTTCTGCTTGTAAAGTCTCTGTGTATGCAATCCTTTGTTGTAGTCTAGGGTCTACAGACTGTTCTTCAGTTTCTTGTGTTCTTTTTTCAGTCATTACGAATTAGCTGAGATGTATGCTTTACCTGTAGTAATAGCTGTACTGCAATCATTCTTTTTACTTGAAGATGATCCTTTTACGTTAGGTGTGTCATTTTCGCCATCATAAGCTAATATAATTTCTAAGTGGTCAACATTACGTTGTACGCATGCGTTTATGTTCGCTTGTGACATATCTGTATCAGCTTCTGATGAACCACCAACATATACTGATTTCTTACCATTAGTATTAATGTCGTTGATAAGCGTTACGCTGTCTGTTGCTGTTGTTAAACATTCTGCTACTGTTTGAGCCATATTATTCTCCGTTTAATTAACTTTCTAATGCGGCAACTCTAGTAGTCAACGCATCTATTTTATTATCAGCTTCCTGCAAAGCCTTAACTAGAATTGGTATAAGTTCTCCTTCTGATAAACCTTGTGTGCTGTCATCCATTTCCATCCAAAGATTAAAAGATTTTGAATCTAAACTATTACTATCTAATAAAGCTTTTACTTCTTGTGCAATAAAACCATGTTTTAAATCTGCTGTTTCTGAGTCTTGATTTACACGCTTATTTGAACCTTCTTTGTAATAATCTAAAGAATTGTCTACATCTTTTTCTTTTTTCCAGTTATAAGTAACTGGTCTTAAAGCATTTACAAAATTTAATCCTAAAGTGTGGTCTGTAATGTTTTCTTTCAACCTTGAGTCTGATGTACCAGTCCATGATGATCCCCCAGGTTGTATATATGTTCTATCAGAACCAAATCCTAGTGTTATATATATACTTGAAGAAGAAGCAGAAGATACACTTCCTCCGATAGTTATCGAACCATCAATATTTTGTGAAGTAGTTTGATAACCTATAGATACTTGTCGGTCTGCTGTAGTACAGTTTTGTCCTGCTGCAGTCCCTACCATTACATTACCATAGCCTGTTGTTATTGCTCCACCAGAACTATCCCCTAGTCCTGTGTTGTAGTCTGCTGTAGTAACTGCTGCTAAAGCACCTTGACCGAATGCAACATTTTGGTCTCCAGTTGTAGCCACTGCTAGAGCATTTACACCCATAACCGTGTTGTAACTACCTGTAGTAACTGCATCTGCTGCGTTCATACCAACTGCTGTATTTTGAGTCCCTGTTGTATTCGCTGTTAAAGCATTATAACCAACTGCTGTATTGTTATCTGCTGTAGTGGCACTATCTAAAGCCCCCGCACCAACTGCTACATTATGGTCGCCTGTAGTAGTTAAAGCTAATGCTCTCCATCCAAACGATGTATTGTACTCACCTGATGTATTAGCTACCGAAGCTTGTTCACCCATAGCTGTGTTTGCATCAGCAGTATTAAGTTTTAAAGCATCATACCCAACAGCAGTATTTTGTGCACCTGTTACTACAGTAGTTAAAGCTTGGTATCCTACCGCGGTATTTCTATCTGCTGTGGTGTTTGCATCTAAAGCATAAGCTCCTAGAGCAGTATTTTGTGTTCCTGTTGTGTTTGCAAATAAAGCTGTATAACCTACAGCAGTATTATTTGAAGCTGTAGTTGCACTACCAAGAGCCGACCTACCGAAAGCTGTGTTGTAATTACCAGTAGTATTCGCATCCAAGGCATTATGACCTACAACTACGTTTTCTTGTCCTTCAGTATTAGCAGACATAGTATTCAAACCTACTGCTATATTTGTATGTCCTGTGGTGTTTGCTCCTAAAGCACCAACTCCAACAGCTAAATTAACATAACCTGTAGTGTTCGCATCTAACGCATTCATACCAACTGCTACATTACTGTAGCCTGTAGTGTTTAATGCTAAAGCATCGTGACCAACTGCTGTGTTATTAGAAGCTGTAGTGTTTTCTTTCAAAGCATTTGTGCCAACAGCAACATTACTTGTTCCTGTTGTATTGTCTTGCAAGGCTAAATAACCCATTGCTATGTTATTGTCTGCTGTAGTAGCTGCTGATAAAGCACCATATCCTACTGCTGTGTTTTCTGAACCTGTCGTATTTGCATCTAAAGCTAAACCACCGATAGCTACATTTTGGTCACCTGTAGTTGTAGCATATGCTGCATTGTACCCAACAGCTACGTTATATGTGTCAGAATCAGAAGATGGATTCATTAAGGCTAATGATTGATAACCAACTGCAACATTTCTGTCACCTTCTGTGTTTGCTTGTAAAGACTTTTGACCTACAGCTACGTTTGTATTACCTGTAGTATTTGCCCTTAAAGCATCTACACCAATCGCAACACTATTACCACCAGTTGTTGACAAGCGTAATGCATCATGTCCAATTGCTACGTTGTCACTAGCAGTCGTAGAAGTTAGTAAAGCATCTTTTCCTACCGCAGTATTTTGTGAGCCTGTAGTGTTTGCACCTAAGGCAGAATAACCGACTGCTGTATTGTTATCTGCTGTTGTGTTTGCATCTAAAGCTAAACCACCGATAGCAACATTACCTGTTCCTGTAGTTATCAAAAGACCCGCATTAGCTCCTACTGCCACATTATAAGCATCAGTAGCCGAAGTAAAGTTTTGTGTAAATAAAGCTTGTCTACCTACAGCTACAGAATTTTGACCTAGAGTATCTGTTGTTAAAGCATTTGCTCCAACAGCCACGTTTGAAGAACCTGTTGTTAAAGCATCTAAAGCACCAGAGCCTACTGCTGTGTTTTGAAGTCCTGTCGTGGTTGCTGCTAAAGAATTAAACCCAACTGCTACATTATTATCACCAGTAGTTAAAGCTGCAAAGACATCAACACCTAACCCAACATTATAGTTAGCAGCATCTATAGTTCCTGTAGCATTATCACCAATCATAATTGATGAAGTTCCAAAAGTCTTACTGGTTATGCCGTTATAACTAGCTGCTGTAGAAGCTCCTGTTGTAGCTAAATCTCCACCTATTGAAACATCATCTGTAACTGTTAAATCGTCTTGTACTTTTAAGTCTACTGTTGAAAGACTAGCAAAAGCGTCTACTACTGCTGCTCCACTACCAGCACCATCTAAGTAGACTGCTTTTACATCACCTGGAGGTATAGTTATGTTAGCTCCAGAACCTTGTGAAATAATAATGTTTTGAGATCCGCTTGTGCCGTTTTCTATAAACTGCACCCTACTTATAGTGTTTGGTGCAATCGTAATCGTACAGGCTGAATCTAGTGTACCTGTATATTTAAGGTACATAGCTCTACCAGGATCAGTTGCTCCATCAGCAACTGTAGTGGTGTGAGTATCAGCGTTAGTAGTGATAGCTTCAGTACCAAAACCTAAAGCTTCTCCAATCAATTCCAGGTTGGTGTTCGTACTTGTTCCCCAAGTACCTGACTCATCGCCAGTAGAAATTTCTTTAAGTCTTAAATCATTTACATAAGTAGCCATTTATTTCTCCGTACATTTTGATTATATTCTCTTTTTTCATAAGTGTTAAGCAACTTCTTCCCATCCTGGGGTTTGAGAATCTGAAACACTTGTCCAATTAGGGGTTTGCGAGTCTGTTATTCCAGACCAATTAGGGGTTTGCGAGTCATCTACAGGTCCCCAAACCAGTATTTGACTAACAGCTCCTGTTGCTTGTACTCCTGTTAAAACTAAAATTGCTTGAGCATTTATAGTTAATGTACCTACTTCTCCTGTTCCTGAAACACCTGTAATACTGATGTTATTTTCAGTAAGGATAGTAAGACTTGCTATCGCTCCTGTAGCTGTTACAGCTGTAGGAGATATGTTAGCATCGCCTGTTACTGTTTCATCGCCTAATGATATTGTAGAAGCCGTGCCTGAAACACCTGTTATTGCAGCCCCTGCGGTAATTACATTACCCAGTGCTGTTGTGCCCGCTAGACCTGTTACAGCTTGATTAGCTGTGCCTGTGGCTGTAAGGGAGCCTAAACCACTTGTGCCCGCTAGACCTGTTTCAGTTACGTTTGCTGCACCTGTAGCAACCAAAGAACCTAGACCGCTAGTGGCTGCTAGACCTGTTTCAGTTACAACTGCACTTGCAGAAACAGTAACTGAGCCTAGTGCAGAAGTTGCTGCTAGACCTGTTTCTGTAACATTAGCTTGTCCTGTAGCTGTAAGTGACCCAACCGAACCTGTACAAGTAACACCTGTTTCAGTTACGTTTGCGTCACAAGATACTGTTTCTGTACCTAACGCAGAAGTCCCTGCAACACCTGTAAGGTTTACAGTTACATTAACTATTGCGGGCTGACCCCAAGGACCTTCGCCCCAGCCAGCTCGACCCCAACCTGACATTTAAAGTTACGCTATTCTTATAACTGCGTTACTTGCGTCAGCTGTTGGAAATTGAATAGTGAAGCTTCCCGCAGTTGATGTTTTATCACCGCCAAAATCAAACACAGCAACAGCTGGATCACCAGAAGCAGAGTCATTGTAGATCATACAACCTCTTGCTGTAACTGTAGCTGTTCCAAATGTAAGATCATTAAAATCTGTAAACCCTGTAGTTCCAGATGATGTTGGATTTACATTAGTTAAAGCTGCTCCACCTGATGTGTAATTAGTTCCACTTGCTTGGTTAGTTGTGGTAAACGCTGTAGTAGCTGCACTCATCGTAGCAGAGCTTGTGTATAATGCCAGCTTAAAGGTGTTGCCACCCGAAGCTTTAAAATTGTGTACACCTTCTAAAAGTTCTTTTTTAAAGGAAGTACACATTGCTTGTGTTATAGCCATTATAGTCTCCTTATAATATTTGCTAGGTCTTTCTGACCTTGTTTTTCTAACTCATTACATATTGTACAAACATGGTTTTTTACAGCCTCGTTCATGTAATAGGTAATAACGTGTTTGCATGCTTCTTTAAAAACATGCGCCTGATCCCTAATGGGTGCAGGGGCAGTGTCGCTAATAGAAACTAATCTATCAGTTGCCATTTGTGCGACTTCTTCTACAGTATGCCCTCTGTGATTTGTCGTGACAACTCCAAGGTTGCCAACTTCTGTATCAGAATTAAGTGAAAACATTAATACTCCTCTGGTTCTGGTGGTAAATCATTTCTATCAATCATCTGAGGTATTTTAGGAGTTTCCTCTTTTATTACCTCAGACCAATTACATACACTCATTGTACCATTTTTTGAATAAGCAACAACTGGATCTTTTAAACGATGATAACCATACAATTTTTCTTTAGTATCTACGTTAGTTTCTAAAAGATTAGATCGAGGAGCTACAGAGACGTCTATTCCGTTTTCCATGCACTTAGCTAACCAAAACTCACAACAAGCCTTACCTGATTCAGCAAAATGCATATTAGTTTTATATGTGAAGTCTACGCCAAAAACTGTTAAATGACTTACCTTATTCCATAAAGCAAAAGCTATTGCATAGGCGACTGTATTATTAAAGTATGCACAGCCTAAGTCTTCAACTAAATTAGGTAAAGGATATTCTTCTGCATAAGGAATTCTTTCATCTAGCTCGCAAGTATAAATAGGATATTTAGCTTGAGGAAGATATTTCCTCATCATTTGAGTCATGCTTCCTGCGTCTTCAGTATCTAAAAACCTGGACATTGGATCTAAAATAAAAGCTCGATCTATTTCTGGAAGAACACCAATCATGGCATTTATAGCCCATATCTCATCAAAAGCTAGGCTATGTGTTCTTGATAAATGATAATCTATTTGACTTTGACCCATTGCCACCAAAGCAACGTTTGCATTTTCTAATTCGCGAATGGGTTCTTTTATCATTTTTATTGAGGAGGTGTTCTAAGACTATCATATCTTGACTCGTCCCTCTCATCTTTTGACTCACCTAATAGTTTTAATCTTTGCAAACCTTCTTGATACTTAACATCATAAGTTTGTATTTCTGCAGGGGTTAGCTTCATAAAAATAGCTGCTTCAACTAAAGCGCCATATAACAAAGTATTAGAAGCATTAGTTGACAGCCATGTAGAACCACTATCTCCAGAATCTACTAAAGAAGTTGGTCTATAGAAGTAATGTAATTCGAACGTAAAGTTACTATTTGGCGTCGGAGCTAAAATAAAAGTGTCGTCATCGAATAAAGCATAAAACAAAGGCTCTCCTGTTGTAGCTGAAGCAGGTGTATAATCTCTAATCCAAGAAACGTGTTTTAATAATAAATAATTATAATTACTGCTGCTATCTATAACTGCTAAACTATTAGGAGCTAAAAAATCGGTAGGAGTTGCCAAATACGTATTTCCTGACGAACCCGTTCCTGTAACGTTTTTTCTAAAAACAGGTAATTCTACAGATTTTAGAATCTTTTCCTCTGCTTGTTTTATAAACGTCGGTATTGTGTTGGTAAAGGTGGTTTCACTGTTATCCATATAATTTTGGATAGCAGTTGTTAGTTCGCTATATGTAAATCCTGCTGCCATTAGTCTGTACTCACTGTTACATCACCCAAAGCTGTTTTTCCTTGTTCTCCAGAAAACGCACTTCCTATGTTTGGATCGTCTCTAAACCTCATCATATTTGTTCCTTTTTGACTAATAACTGCGTCAGAAGGATTTCTAGTGGTAACTCTACCCAGCTGTGCTTGAGGTAATGAAACATCGGGTCTTGGTTGCCATAATGATTCTGCATCGACAGGAGGATGCACGGGATCTAATTGTGGGTGTTTAGGTTCATAACATTCAGGACAAACCCTAGTGTGATCCCATTCAGTTTTCATAGAAAGATATGGATATTTAAATCCACATCTATCACAGATTGCATTTGCATATTTACCTGTTGCGTAAGCCATTAAGGATATCCTCTCCTGTCAGGTACTAAATGAACGGATGATCTATCTTCATCATATTTAATAGCGTTTTCTAAATTTGTTTCGTATAAAGGCTGAATCACAGAAAGCTTTTGGGTGTTCTTTTTTAAACAAAGATAATATGCTAAACCTGAAACCAAACAAGGCATAAACCTATTTGGGATATCTAAATCATTTACAGATGCCGTAGCATCTTGAATTCTTTGCCAAGAATAGTAAATGAGTTTGTCGGTTGAGTTCTCTGGTGTGGGATAAAGATGGATAACAGGTGTTATTAATCTTTCTAGCCAAAACTGTGTTGGTCTAGCTTCCGTCGCCTTTACGGGAATATTTACATATTCATTACGATCAACACGACTTAATGAAAAATCAGTTACTGTAGTTCCGACTGTTCTTTGAATATACGCATCTAAAATATCGATATCGTATTGGTTTAAGGTATATGTTTCATCTCCTTTTGTCAAAGTTTGTTCAACTTTAACAACTTCCCACATCTGAATACCTCTGTTTGCCCAATCTGCAAACATAATATTTAAAGAACGCCTAGCAGTAACTGCGTCATATGACGTGCGGGCTTCCAAGCCCGCAAGTTCATATGCCTCTTCTATTGCTGTCGCTACATCTAAACTAAATG
>CEQV01003137.1_pt1 | contig 26444 bp, 35 predicted proteins | sample 530971 | NCBI WGS metagenome assembly CEQV01 (sample SAMEA2621173, study PRJEB7988) | marine metagenome | biome: marine biome (ENVO:00000447); feature: deep chlorophyll maximum layer (ENVO:xxxxxxxx); material: "saline water (ENVO:00002010), including plankton (ENVO:xxxxxxxx)" | depth 100 m
ATGGTATTATGGCTACAATCGTAAAGAATGGTAAGTGGGGTAAGTGATGGCAAAGTATAAACCTAAATACAGACTTGAAGTGGAAGAAGGTCACTACGAAAATGATAATTTGTTTTTCTTAATATGTCAGGTGTTACTACATAGATTCTGGCATTTAATTAATTATGGCGAATGGGCTGATTAGTGAATAAGATAAGTTATAGTCAATATTCAATGTGGGCTCAATGTCCACATAGATGGAAAACTGCGTATGTAGATGGTAAGAGAGAGTATACAGAAAGTATACATACTCTTTTTGGTACATCGATGCACGAAGTTATACAGACATTTCTAACTGTTATGTATGAAGATACTGCCAAAGCAGCTGAAGCTCTACCATTACCTGAAATGTTAAGAATTAGAATGAAGAGAAATTACGAAGATGCCCTAACAAAGAATGGTGGTGTTGAGTTCTGTACTCAAGCTGATATGGTAGAGTTTTACAAACACGGATTACTGATATTAGATTTCATAAAAAAGAAAAGAGCTCAATACTTTAGTAAGAAAGGTTATGAGTTAGTTGGTATAGAAGTTCCTTTGGAATATGATTTGCCAAATGGTGTTAAGTTTATTGGTTATATCGATGTAGTAATTAGAGATACAGTTAGAGATGTAATTAAGATATATGATATAAAGACTTCCACTATGGGTTGGAACAAATATATGAAGGCTGATAAAATCAAAACAGACCAATTATTATTATATAAACAATTCTATTCAAAACAATTTAATCATCCAATGGATAGGATAGAAGTTGAATACTTTATTGTAAAAAGAAAATTATATGAGAACTTAGACTTTCCACAAAAGAGAGTTCAGAAGTTTGCACCTGCAAATGGAACACCATCTATTAACCAAGTCACAAAAAGATTGAGTGAATTTATGGAAGAATGTTTTAAACCTGATGGAGAATACAACACCGAGCATATTTATAGTAAAGTGGCATCTAAGAAAAATTGCAGATTTTGCGATTTTAATCAAACAGAATATTGTGACGCAGGAGTTAAGTGATGAAAGTAAATCTACGGATGAATCTAGCTCATTTTTTATACAAACCTTTTGAAGAAGAGGTGATAAATAAATTAGAGAAAGCACATAAAGATAATGTTAAATTTTATTTGATATTATGGTATAAAGAGGGTTCTTTGAAACCTAAAGATTTAAAAGATTTTATGCTGAAGTATGAATCTAATTTACATTTTAAAACTAATATAGTTGTAGGAGACACACTAAAACCTAATGACTTTATTTGGTACGATATAACAGATAAATATGGATTAGATGGTAATCAAGTTAGGTTTCAATATACTTATAGTAAACCGGAAAGTATTTTAAAAGGTTTGGATGAGTTTCATAAATGTGCTAAATTTTGTTCATCCGATAAACCACCCAAAAGACAAAAGAGGAATGACTATGAAAGTAGCGATAGTAGGAAGTAGGCAATATACAAATAAAAGAAAGATTCAAGAATTTGTATTTAAGTTGAAACAAAAATATGGTGAAAAATTAGAAATAGTAAGTGGTGGACAAAAAGAGGGTGCTGATGGGTATGCTAAAAAGTATGCTCTTGAATTTGATGTAGATTATTCAGAGTTTCCGCCAGCACATTACAGTCATAATATACATTGTGTTTTACCAAAATACAGATATGGCAAGGCTTTTTATAAGAGTAATTATCACAAAAGGAACGCACAGATAGCTGAACATTGTGATGTTATGGTGGCATTTTTACCTAAAAATACTATGTCTAAAGGTACAGAAAGTGCTCTAAATGAAGCTAAAGAAAAACAAAAAAAATATGTAATAATAAGTTAGTTCTTATATACTTATATACATATATACGGAGGAAACTTTATGTTGAAATTGACATCCGTAAAGTTATTGGACAATCTTTATAAAAAATTTAAGATAAGTAATTTAGATGATAGCTTTACCTTACAAAAATTAGTTAATCGTTCTATGGATATGTATGTTCACGACAAAGAGTTTAGAACATCGATTAACGAATGGAAAAACCTTAAACCAAGTGGGAGTGCATTATGAATGAAAAATTAGAAAAAGCATTGAATCAAATAGTCAATCTTTTAAGTTCAATGAATGAAAGATTGCAAAATATAGAAAATGCAATAAAAAAACAAAAGAGTAAGTAAGTATGAATAAGTGGTTAAAAGCAGAGTTAGATTATTGGCAATCTCAAAAGTCTCAATCATTGGCTACGCTAGAATTATACTTTAATGATTCAGTAGGTATTGGAGAACATTCTGATATATCTAAGGAAATACACGATTGGACAGGTAAATTGTCTGAAGCTATAGAAAACTTACAAAATCTACAAGAATACTTTGCAAAAGATGGGAAAGTAAAAACAGAAAAAATGTTATTAAAAGATTAAGAGGGTTATATGCAAAATAAAAAGAAGATACTACTTCTTTCAGATGATATGAGAATGTCGTCTGGAGTTGGTACGATGTCTCGTGAATTTGTTTTGGGAACATTGGAACACTACCAATGGGTTCAGATAGGTGGGGCAATCAAACATCCAGATGAAGGCAAAATCGTTGATATGAATGAGTCTGTCAGAGAGGAGACAGGTATTAAAGATGCTTATCTTAAAATATATCCTGTTAGTGGATATGGTAATGGTGACTTATTAAAAGAAGTTCTGAGGATGGAAACTAAAGATGGTGTTGGTGTCGATGCTATACTTCACTATACAGACCCAAGGTTTTGGGGATGGTTATATCAAATGGAGCATGAGATACGACAAAATATTCCAATATTCTATTACAATATTTGGGATGATTTGCCTTATCCAAGATGGAATGAACCATTCTATGAGAGTTGTGATTTGATTATGAATATATCTAAACAGACAGTTAATATTGTTGATAATGTTTGTCAGAAAAGACCAAGAACAGATTGGGATAATACTTATGTACCTCACGGAATCAATGAAGATAATTTTTATCCTGTTGATGAACTGAATATGAAAGAGTGGGGTGATTTATTACAATTCAAAAGAACTGTAACGCAGGGTAGAGAGTATGATTTCATAGTCTTTTGGAATAATAGAAATATTAGAAGAAAATTACCTGGTGATGTTGTGATGTCATTCAAACAATTTTGTGATACTTTACCAAAAGAACAAGCTAAGAAATGTGCATTAATAATGCACACTCAACCACGCGATGAGAATGGTACAGATTTGCCAGCATTGGTTGAAGAACTCTGTCCTGATTATGATGTTATATTTTCACACAAAAAGTTAAGTGACAAAGAGATGTGTTATATGTACAATTTAGCTGATGTTACAATGAATATGGCGTCTAATGAGGGATTTGGTTTAGGAACTTGTGAGTCGTTGATGTGTGGAACACCAATATCTGTAACTGTTACTGGTGGATTACAAGACCAAGTTGGATTTAAATATAAAGATAAATTCATAACTTATGAAGATTACGAATGGATACACTCTTTACACGATGAATTTAAATGGAAAGATAATCCTGATTTAACTTGGGGTGAGTGGTGTAAACCAGTTTGGCCGTCTAATAGGAGTTTGCAGGGTTCAGTTCCAACACCATACATTTATGATGACAGACCTCGTTCAGAGGACTTTGCTGCTGCTATAAAAGAGTGGTATGATATGGGTGCTGAAGAAAGAAAAAGATGTGGTAGGTTAGGTCACGAATTTGTTATGAGTGATGATGCTATGATGACTGCTAAAGCTATGTCAGGTTTATTTATGGAACATATGGATAGGGCTTTTGATAAATGGACACCACGTAAACGTTACACAATTTTTGAAGGGTAGGAGTTAGAATGAAACCATTAATGTTAATTACAGGACCTGTTAATACTAGAAGTGGATATGGTTCGCATAGTAGAGATTTGGTTAGAAGTCTAATAGCTATGGATAAGTTTGATATAAAAATAGCTTCAATGAGATGGGGTAATTGCCCAATGAATGTATTAGATGATAAGAATCCAAATGATAAGATAATATTGGATAGAATACTTAATGCAAATGAGATGGCAAGACAACCTGATATACATATCCACATATCAGTTCCAAATGAATTTGCACCTTTGGCAAAATACAATATTGGAATAACCGCTGGTATAGAAAATACAGCACCAAAAGCTGAGTGGATTAAAGGTATGAATATGATGGATTTAAATATTGTTCCATCTAAGTTTACAAAAGAAGTATTTAAAAAAACCATATATGAACAGATGGATGAAAAAACAGGTCAAAAGACTGGTGAACTAAAACTTACTAAACCTATTGAGGTTTTGTTTGAGGGTATTGATACAGATATTTATAAAAAAACAAATGAAATATCGGATGAATTAAATGATGAGATGAAGAAAATTCCTGAGAAATTTGTATTTCTTTATACTGGTCATTGGTTACAGGGTGGTTTAGGAGAAGATAGAAAAGACACTGGTATGTTGGTAAAGACTTTTTTAGAGTCATTTAAAAATCACAAAAGACCACCAGCACTTTTAATGAAAACGAGTGGTGCTACTTTTTCTATTATTGATAGAGATGATATAAAAGGAAAAATAGAAGAGATTAAAAAGACAGTAAAAGGTAGACTTCCAAATGTTTATTTTTTACACGGAGACTTAACTGATAAAGAAATGAATGAAATGTATAATCACCCAAAGGTAAAAGCGCATGTTACTTTTACTCACGGTGAGGGATTCGGTAGACCTTTGTTAGAAGCCAGCGTATCAGAGAAGCCTGTTATTGCTCCTAATTGGAGTGGACAGGTAGACTTCTTAAATAAACAAAATGCTGTATTATTGCCAGGCTCTATGACAAAAGTTCCACCATCAGCATTTCCAAAAGATATGTTGGTAGAACAGGCGCAATGGTTTACAATAAACTATCAGTACGCTTCTCAAATGTTAAAGACTATATTCAAACAAAAAAAGAATTACACCTTTAAAGCTAAGAAGCTTGCTATGTTCAATAGAGGAAATTTCTCTCTGAAAAAGATGGATAAGAAGTTTGAAAATATATTAGATGATTATCTACCTAAGTTTGTAGAACAAGCACAGCCAGTTAATTTAAAATTACCTAAATTAAAAAAGGTGGGTGAAGAAAAACCTGCTGAACCAACTAAAATGAAACTACCGAAATTGAAAAAGGTTTAATATGTCAGAACACGTAGAAGTAAAAACAGATTGTCCTTTATGTGCAGAGATGCACAGTAATTGTTTCGTAGAATCAACAGAGATAGAGGGTAAACCATTTGATTCTTACATATGTTTTCAATGTGGTATGACATCAAATTCTTATTTGGCATTCGATAGTGAAAAGTTAGAAGAGTATACGAAAAGCCATACTAAACTGATGAATGATTTAAAGATTTTTGATAAAAAAAGAGGTATAGTTTGGTTTCCATCTGTAATTAATATGGGAGAAAAGGGAGTAATTTATCCAGAGGGTGATGTCAGTAATTGGCATTGGTACTACGCTTCAGTTGTAGAAATACCTGAAGAAGAAAGACATAAATACGATGGTCACGAAAAAAGATTGGATGTTGAGAATCCACAAAAGTTTGGACAATTTGAATTTATGGAAGCCTGTAAAGCTATGGGAATAATAAAAGACAATGGCTAAACTACCATATAATTGGGCAAAAGTTAGTGCTGGTGATATTATATCATTTGTTTATGAAACAAAAGAGGGTAGGAGACTTCGTAGAACTATACTTGTTTTAGAACCTAATAGAAAAAAGTTATTACACGGAATTCAGTTAGAAGTATCTAATGTTCCCACTAATAGAGAAATCAAAAAGCTATTAGAGAAAGCTGGAGAAACTCAGATAGTTGATGAAAATAAAAAGATATACAAAGTTTTATTGGATGGAACTTCAAAAGCAGTTTATAGTAGATTAAAAAGACTAATTAAAAGACACGATATTTACAGAACTTATACCTTAGAAAAAGCTAAAAAGAGTCAAGTATTTTTAGAGGATTTAAGACTACCAACACAATTTGTAGAAGAGTTGAAGAATGAAAATTAGTTATGGGATTACAGTACACAATGAGGCTGATGAATTAAATAAGTTATTAGAGGTATTAGTACATAAGACAAATTCTGAAGATGAAATAATAGTTTGTATCGATGATACAAATGGTGAAGATGACGCAGTAAGATTCGTATTAGATAGTTGGACTCAACAATATGCTCATAGTAAAATGATGAAAGTATATCAGAGGAAACTTAATAAAGACTTTTCTGCTCAAAAAAATTCAGTTATAGAAAACGCAGTAGGTGATTACATATTTCACATTGATGCTGATGAATATCCACACAATTTTTTAGTTTTACAATTACATAGAATATTGGAGATGAATGAGGGTGTTGATTTAATTTGGGTGCCAAGAGTAAATACCATTGATGATATGGAACAAAAACATATAGATAGATGGGGATGGAAAGTCTCTGAGAATGGTTGGGTAAATTATCCTGATTATCAAGCGCGTGTATTTCGTAATGATAAAAACATAAGATGGACAAGACCACTTCACGAATATATCACTGGTTGTAAAACTTACGCACATTTGCCACCACAAGAGGAGTTGAGCTTATATCATCCAAAAACTATAGATAAACAAGAAAAACAAAATATCTTTTATAATCAAAACTTTAGTGCAGAGATGAATGTAAGGAGAGGAACTTGATTTTCTTTAGAATTGTGGGTGACAAATTATATCACTCTGGCGAAGTTGAGAACTTAGGTTTTGAAGAATCTGAGGGAATTAGGATTCCTGATGAATATCTTGAAAAAGGTGAATTTACAATTATGAGAACTTGTCACGGAATTGGTGATTGGGCAATCATATCAGCGATGCCCAAATTATTGAAAAAGAAGTATCCAAATTGTAAGGTGTATGTTCCATCAGTAAAATTATTAGAAAAAATCTGTGGAGATATTGGTGACCAATGGGGAACTTGGAAAGACCCTTTTGAAAATGCAATCAATGTATTCAAACATAATCCATATGTGGATGATTTTGTAGATAGTGTAGGTGATGAGATATTTCACGACCACTATAGAGTTTATGATAAAAACTGTGCCGATATTCCATTGGTAGAACAAATGTTAAAGTTTTGGCAGTTTGAAAAAGATGAATTGTCAGACTCTAAGCCAGAGATATATTTTAGTGAAGAAGAAATGGAGATGGGTGATAAAATTATCAATGAATATACTGATGGGAAAGACTTCGGTTGTTTACTTATATCAGATAGATATGATTACTCTATGGATAGATTGATAGAGGGTGTTATAGACCCAACCATAAAACATTTCTATTGGACAGAAAGACCAATTGAACAAACTTCATTTAATTTTATTGATAAGGCTTTGGATATGAGACATATGCCAGTTAGAATGCAACTCTATATCAAATCTAAAGCTAGATACAATGTCGGCAATCAATGTGGTACATCACAATTGTTAGTCAGATATTCAGATGTATTTTCTGTACAGAGACAATTTCCTTTGGCTGGTAATTTTGTCAGAGGTGAAATTTATTTAACAGATAGTAAAGTTAGGTCAATATTAAATGGGTTGCCCGATAAATCTGAATCTAAAACTACAACTAGTAAGAAATTCAAAGCCGATTTTATTAACTATTTTAGTGATGACAAATATAAATCTATGTCAATTTTAGAAGTTGGTTCTTCATTAGGACATAGTACAAAAATGTTGAGCCATTTGTTTAGAGAAGTTACAGCATTAGACAATCTATATGAAAGACACGAACAATCAAAGCAATTAAATTCTGATAGACATAACATACATTATGTTGTGATGGATGTGTACACACAATCTTGGGAACAATTTGGTAAGATGGATGCTGTATTTATAGATTGTGTTCACGACTATGCTCACATAAAAAGTGATATAGAAAATGCTCTAAAATTTGGAAAGGGAACTATAATTGCTTTTGATGATTATGGTTTGTTTCCTGATTTAAAACAATGTATAGATGAGTATGTTAATATGGGTAAGTTAAAAGTTTTGAAAAAGATAGGACAGTTAAAAGGAACTTTCTATCCCACAACACAAAACAAAGTGTTAAAAGATTATGAGGGTATAATATGTCAGAGCGTATAATTTACACTTCTGTATTCGGTGGATATGACAATGTTGTAGAGCAGAGTTCTGATGGTTGGGATTGGAAATGTTTTAGTGAAGAAACACATATGCCAATATACGAAGATAATAATAGGAACGCTAAGAAGTTCAAAGTCTTACCACATAGATATTTAAAAGATTACGAATACAGTGTGTTTATAGATGGGAATATGAGTGTCGTAGGAAACTTAGATGAGTTGGTGGATAAATATTTGAAGGATTCTAATGTCGCTTTCTTTAGTCACAATAACAATTATTTAGATGCTAGAAATTGTCCTTATCAAGAAGCTCAAACCATACTTGATTTGGGAGCTAAGAATATGAAACTTACACCTGAAAGAGGTATGTTGAATTACAAAGACGATCCTTATCTGATTCAAAAACAGATGACTAAATATTCTATGGTGGGGTTTCCAAAAGACAATGGATTAATTACTGGTATGGTTATTTTAAGGAGACACAACGAAAAAGATTGTATAGAAACAATGGAAGATTGGTGGACAGAAATTAAATATGGTAGTAAGAGAGACCAGTTAAGTTTTAATTATTGTGCTTGGAAGAACAATCTGAAATTTAATTATATGGATGGAGATTCCAGAGACAATGAATATTTTAATAGAAGTACTGGAGCACACATAGGAAAGAAATGAAGAATATAATTTTTATACCCTACATAAAAAGAGAAAAAGATTTGACTGGCAAATCAAGCATTGGACATTCAAACAGACATCAAGGTTATGAGTATGGTATAAACTCTTGGAAAGCGTGGGCTAAAAAAAATGGTCACGAAGTCTATATTATGTCAGACTTATTATGTGATGAATCTGAAATGTTAATAACTTGGCAAAGATGGCAAGTCTTAAATATATTAGAACATAATGAAATAGACTACGACCAAGTATTAGTTGTCGATGCTGATTCAATAGTTCATCCTGATTGTCCTAATTTCTTTGAGATGACGGATGGTAAATTCACAAGCACATTAACTGATGGTGACTTTGAATGGATTAACAGAGCTATAAATGGTTACTCTAAAATGTTTTGGAACAAAGAGTTTTGTATACCATCTTTTGAGTTCTTTCAAACTGGCTTTGTTATTATTAATTCAGAGCATCAAAAGTTCTTCGATAAAGTATTTGATTTTTATGAAGAAAACAAACAAAAAATTATCGATTCGTATGATATATTACTAACTGGTAGTGATATAACACTAATGAATTGTATGAGAAAAGAGTTTGGTTTAGAGATGAAACTTTTACCGAGACAATTTGGTATGATGGATATGGTTAGGAAACAATTATTTCATTGGCATCCAGATTGTTTTTGGGAAGATAGTTTAACAAACCTTTACAATTCAGGTTGGGTTTATCAGTTCAATGCTATACCACCAAGTGAAATTGGAAGAGATAGAACTTATTGGATGAAACGTGTATATGAGGAGTTATATAAATGAGAGTACTTTTAACTGGTTCAGAGGGATTTGTTGGTAAGAGTGTATATAAAAAACTAAAAACAATAGAAGATGTCAGTAGCATAACTTGTATTGAAAAAGATTATATGAATCACATTGGTTGGGAAACCACTTTATCTAAGGCTGTGGAACAATCAGATGTTATATTACATATCGGTGCTATTTCTGATACTATGTTGAAAGACCCAAATGAAATGTTAAAATACAATTATGTTTTTAGTAAAGAGTTGTTTGATTTGGCATTTATATATGAGAAAACAGTTGTCTATTCATCATCTGCTGCTAATACTGGCGACAAAGGATTACCATCAAATATTTATGGGTGGTCTAAATACATAGCTGAAGAGTATGGAATTGCTGCACTTGATGACTTCTACGCTCTTAGATATTTCAACGTGTATGGACCTGGAGAAGAACATAAAGGTAAGATGGCTTCCGTAGCACACCAAGCCCATTCAGTTGGTAGGTTTATGTTATTTCCCAAAAAACCTCTGAGAGATTTTGTTTATATAGATGATGTTGTTGATGCCACTTTGTATCCTTTGTTTAATGATATTCCTTGCGGTGTATATGAAGTTGGTAGTGGTGAAGCTCGATCGTTTGAGGATGTATTAGAACTAATGGAAATACCATATGAATATAAAGGTGAGTATGAAATACCAAAAGGCTATCAGTTCTATACAAAATCAGATGAGAAGAAATTTATGGATGGGTGGAAACCAAAATACAATTTGGAAAAGGGGATAAAAAAATACAAAGAATATCTCAATGAAAGCATGTAGACATTTCAAAGGAGACAGACCTTGCAAATATTATTGGATAGATAGGTCTTGGGATTGTTTTGAATGTGAACACCATAATCCATATAACGAAAGAATACTATTAATAAAATTAGATGCTTTAGGTGATGTGGTTAGAGCAACTGCTCTAGCAGAGGGAATTAAAAAGAAGTATCCTAATTGCCAGTTAAGTTGGATTACTGTAAAAGATGCTATGTTTTTTGTAGAATCAAATCCATTTGTAGATAGAGTTTTAGAATACAATACTGAAATAGTAAGACAATTACAATTTGAAAAATTTGATACAATTATAAATTTAGATAAAGACCCAAAAGCCACATCAATGATGATGTCTTTTAATTCGGAAGATAAGAGAGGTTATGGTTTAAGTTCTGAGGGGCACGCCACACCTTTGAACGATGGGGCTAAATATCACTACAATATTTGTTTGGATAATTGGGGTGGAAAAACTAAAAATACAAAGAGCTATCAAGAGTTGATATTTGAAATGGCTGAGTTAGATTATGATATGGAGAAACCATTTTTTGAATTAGATTCTGTTAAGTTCAAAAACTTTGAATCAAAATTTCTATATGACGATGATAATGAACAGCCTTTGTATGTAAAAGATTTAGTAATACTAAACACTGGTTGTGGACCTGTCTACCCACATAAGAAATGGACTTATGATGGATACAATGAACTTATAAAACTTTTATCAAAAAATAGTGAGTGTGTTGTTTTACTGTGTGGTTCAAAATCTGAAGTTGAGTTAAATAAAAAATTGTATGAGGAAAATAAATCAGACAGTTTAATAAACCTAACAGATAATTATACATTAGAAGAGTTTAGTTATTTAATTAAAATGGCAAGTGTTATTGTCACAGGAGATACAGTTGCTTTACATATGGCTATTTCATTAGGAACAAAGATAGTTAGTTTTTTTGGTCCGACACCACATCAAGAAGTAAACCTTTTTGGTTTAGGAATTAAGTTGGTTAGAGAGGAGTTGGATTGTTTAAATTGTTACGACCAATTTCCGTGTCCTTATGATGGTAAATGTATGAGTTTAATATCAGCTAAAGATGTACATAAATCTATAAGAAGAGTTTTATTAGGAGGAACGTATTGAGTTTAGATATAATTTTTGCAGAATTTGGCAGTAGAGACAAAGCAAATCAGAAGTGGTCAAATCCTATAGGTAGATTAGACCCAACTTATCAGAGTGTAAAATCTTTCTTTCCCGAAGCTAATATAATTTGTTATAGTGATGATGAATCTATTGGAGATGGATACGATGTGGAAGTTAGACATATAGATTCTGAATCAACACCTTTCGATAAAGATTACAGAGAGGGTAGTGGTAAGTTAAAATGGGGCTACCATTGTTGTGATTACTATCAGATAAAAGGTTTACTTGAATCTACAGCAGATGTAGCTATAGCGATGGATTCTGATTTGATGTTTGTTTCAGATGAAGTTAAAACTTTAGTGCCAATAATAAAAAAGTTTGGAATTTGTTGTCCACAAAACGAAAGACAAATGGTTAAAGTCGATGGATTATATACTCGTGGAAATGATGGAGATTATCATATCGGAGAAGATGAAAGTCGTGGCAATATATTGACTTATGATTTGTGGTGGACAGGCTTTCTCACAGAAGATAATAGAGGCAGGGCTTATCTAAGTGAGTTTCTTAGATTGATGAAAGAGAATCCAAAGAGGGGTCCTTTACAATTAACCAGAGCAGCTTGGAATACAGGAGTATATCCGTATCCAATGCCAAAACAATGGGGAGTTGGTGTTGGGCACGTAGGTTGTGGAAATGAAATAATATTACACGTTGGTCACGATGCTGTACAAGACCACTATTTAGAACGGAGAATATAATGAAAATATATTGTATACTAATGGATACAGTTCCGAGAGATGGAAGAATAGTAAATGCTTTTCGCAGTAAAGGAGTGGAATTTTCAGACCACATAACTTGTAGCTCTACTGTACCAACTCTTATAACTATGTTTAGTGGTAAGACACCAACGGAGATGTACGGAATAGGTGGAGTTGGTCACTCACATACATACGATAGATTAGTATCAGATAAAAAAGTGTGGGATGAACAGATGTTATTTCATATGATTCCTGATGATTGGGCGATACATATTCATTCAATGCCATTGACTAGAGGAGACCACGGAACAGGTGATGTTTCTAATCCTAGTTTCAAACTTTTACCTGATGATATATGTGGTAGAACAAATAATATGCGATATTATAATTACGATGATTCGCACGATGAAGATAATTTTATGAAGAAGATGCAAAATATACCAAAAGTTAGAGTAGGTCCTGATTTGAAAATAGATGAAAAATTTGATAAAGATACAAATCATCTTATAGTTTTGAAGTGGAATCATTACCACGATGCTTCTAGAGGTAAATTTATTAAATATGGTGGAACTGATATTCCATCTACTTCAGATGCTATAATAGATATGTACGCTGATATGATAAAACAAATGGATTTTGAAGAACCAGATTCTTTGTTTTGGGTATTTGCAGACCACGGAGAACCACATAATATTAGTGAGATGATGCCACCACCAGATTCTTGGTTGGCTTGGTGTGGTGTTAAAGATAATATATCTAATCAAAAAGTAACTAAAAAAATAATAGGATGTGATGATTTTAAGAACACAGTTCTAAATAGAGTATACGATACAAGTAAGGAAGATGAAGAATATATCCCTTTACCAAATGATGTTTTGTCAGATTTGGATATGAATAGAATTTATGTTCGTGAAGATGGAAGAAGTGCTGTTAGCCCTAACTTTGCTTCAACAGTATCTGCTATAAAGGCTTTGGATGAACATCGGTATATACAATATGTAAATCATTCACCAAACGCACATAAAAGACAATTTCATAATCAAGAAGAAAGAATTATTATCTATAACAAAACAGAAAATACTATCGATACACCAAATGTACCACAATATCACATTGGTGCAGAATTAAAACAACATCTTTTGGATGGGCCTTGGGAATGGTATTTTAGGAAAACAGCTGATGAGTGATGTTTATGTTGGAATGTGTGCTGATTTAATTCATCACGGACATCTTAATATAATAAAGGAAGCTAAAAAATACGGAGATGTTACAGTTGGTTTACTTACTGATTCTGCTATAGCTAGTTACAAAAGACTACCTGCTTTAAGTTACGAAGAAAGAAAAATAGTTGTAGAGAATATAGTCGGTGTCAGTAAAGTTATACCACAAAAGACATTGGATTATATACCTAATATAGAAGAACTAAAACCAAAATATGTGGTGCACGGAGATGATTGGAAAGAGGGAGTTCAAAAGCAAGTTAGGCAAGGAGTGATTGATAAATTAGAAGAGTGGGGTGGTGTAGTTATTGATGTTCCATACACAAAAGGAGTATCATCTACTAAATTACATAATCACTTAAAAGAAATTGGAACTACTCCTGATGTAAGAAGAAAGATGTTGAAAAGATTGATAGAGTCGAAACCGATAGTGAGAGTTTTAGAAGCTCACAATGGATTGACTGGTTTGATTGTAGAAAAGACAAAGGTTGGTAATGATGAGTTTGATGCTATGTGGTTGAGTAGCCTAACTCACTCAGCATCTAAAGGTAAGCCAGATAATCAGTATGTAGATATAACCACAGTTAGTCAAACTTTGAGTGAGATATTTGATGTGACAACAAAACCAATGATTGTCGATTTGGATAATGGTGGGATGATTGAACATTTTAAGTTTACGATAAGAACTTTAGAACGAATGGGTGTATCTTCAGTAATAATTGAAGATAAGATTGGTTCAAAAAGAAACTCTCTATTTGATGATACTTCCAATCAAACGCAAGATAAACCAAGTGAATTTGCCAATAAAATATTAGAGGGTAAGAAAACATTAGTTACAAAAGACTTTATGATTATAGCTCGTATAGAAAGTTTTATTTTAGGAAAGGGAGTTGTTGATGCTATTGATAGAGCTTATCTTTATATAGATAGTGGAGCTGATGGTATTATGATTCATAGTAAGAGTGAAGATGTTTCTGAAATACTATCTTTTTGTGAACACTATAAAAAGTTTAAGAAAAAAGTTCCTTTGGTAGTTGTACCATCTACTTATAATAAAGTGGTAGAAAAACAATTAATTGATATTGGAGTTGATGTGGTTATTTATGCTAATCATTTATTGAGAAGTTCTTATCCAGCGATGATTGATACTGCTAAATCAATTTTAGAAAATAAAAGGTCTTATGAGGCTAGTAAAAATTGTCTACCAATAAAAGAAGTATTGGAGTTAATACCAAATGATTAAACTCAAATCAGTTATAGATGATGGTTATAATTTCTTCACAGGCGTACCCGATAGTGGATTGAAACCTTTTATCAAAGAGATACAAAAATCAGAATTTGAACACATACCTGCAACTAATGAGGGGCAAGCGATTGGAATTGCAGTCGGTGCAGAATTAGCTGGTATGAAAAGTTGTGTCTACCTACAAAACTCAGGTCTTGGTAATTGTATAAATCCATTGACAAGTCTATGTATGCCACACAATATACTTCCATTGTTGGTAATAGGACACAGACATACTTTGCCACAACACGCAGTAATGGGTAGGGTGGATAAACAAATGTTAGACCTAATCGGTTATTGGAATTATATAATAGTGGATGGAGACAATAATGTCAAGTAGAAAAGGAGCAATAAAATTTATCTTTGAGAGACATCCCGATGCTATATTCGTAACCAACACAGGTTATATATCTAGAGCAGTTTATGATATGTATCCAAAGAATAAGAATATATTTTATATGCAAGGTAGTATGGGATTGGCTCCGTGTATCGGATTGGGAATGGCTCTTAATACAGATAAAGAGATTGTAGTTTTAAGTGGTGATGCTGCTCTGTTAATGCACTTAGGAATAACTCACACTATAGCTGACAGAGAGTTGGGTAATCTTTTTGTATATGTTTTAGATAATGGATGCCACGAATCAGTTGGTGGATTCTTCAGTTCTCAATTGGAAGATTCTTATTTAGGTATTGATGATATAATTCCAATTAGCAAAGATGGTAAAAAGGGAAGAGTAGAATTAGATTGTGAAAAGAATACAAAACAAATAAAGGAGTTATTTTGAGAGGATATAATGGTACACTATTAGTATGCTCGGAGTCTACTAAAAAATTTATAAATGGTTTTGATAAAGTTAGAGTTGTAAAAGGAGCTCCTGATGCCACTATTTTAGATGAGGTTGGTGCTTATGAAAAGGTTACTGCGATAGGTGGTGGTGCTGTGATAGATACAGCGAAGATATTGGCTAAGAATCCTATAGTTTGCTATCCAACCACAGCAGCTGGTTCTACAGAAACTTCTTGGTCTGTTTATTGGGATGGTAGTAAGAAATGTAGTATAAAAAGACACAAGCCAAGAGATGTTATTATAAATTCAGAGTTTTTAGATTTACCATATAGTGTTGTGGCTGAGACTACATTTGATGTCGTAAGTCATTGTTTGGATAGTTTAAATTCAAAGAAATCTACAGAAGAAAGTATTGGTTATTGTAACAGAGCTCTAAAAATATTAAGAAATAGAGGTAGAGGTAATGTTGATTTAATAAGAGCTGGTCGTGAAGCAGGAAAAGCTATAGAAATTGCTGGCACTAATTTGTTACATTCCCTTTCTTATCCTTTAACAGGATACTATAATGTATCTCACGGATTAGCTTTAGGCTATTTCTTACCAAAGATTTCAAAACTTATGAATAATGATGTAAGTGATATAATAGATGAATATGAAAACTTTACATTTGATTTTAATATTGATATGGAAATGGTAATAGATGAAGCTCTAAAATATGACAAGATTAATGAGAGTAAGATATTTATAGATAAGAAAGTTTTACAGGAGGTTTTAGTATGAGTGAATTATCAATAACAGAAATAGCTTTAAAATACAATTGTGACAAATATGATTTAGGTTATTTAAAACATTACGAAAAGAAATTTGAATCCATTAGAAATGATGTTACTAAGATATTAGAGATAGGTTTAAATACGGGCGGTTCACATTTAATGTGGTTAGAGTATTTTCCAAATGCTATGGTTTATGCCATTGACAACAGAATACTTTATGAAGAGTATGTTACTAATAAACGCACTGGTGGAAGATTGACAATGGTTGATGGATGGGATGACAGAGATGAAAATAGATTGATTGTGTTTAATGGAGACCAATCAAATATTGAAGATTTAAATAACTTTCGTGGTGAGTGTGGTTCAGAATTTGATATTATTATAGATGACGGCGGACACACAATGAGACAGCAACAAACATCTTTTGGATTTCTCTACAATGATTTAAAATCAAATGGAATTTATGTAATAGAAGATTTACATACTGGCAGTAACCAATGGGTAAGTTTATATGGATATGTTGTTATTGAGCAGGGTGATACTTTAACATTAGATTTAATGAAGGACTTTGAAAATAATGATGGTTCAATATTAGAGACTAAACATATAACGAAAGAACGGCTGCTTGATATTAGAGAAAGAATGAATAGTTGTACAGTACAGGTTGGGATGGACTCATATAAAGATTATAAATGGCCAACAACATTAGCTTTTATGGATTTTGAATGAGTAAAGTAGCAGTTATAGTAGAAACGAGAAAACATAAAGCCTTACCTTTTGTTCTCAATAATGTTATGTCAGTTTTGCCAGAAGATTGGGATTTACAGATATTTCACGGCTCTAATAATTTAGATTATATAGATGAAGTAATTTCAGAAAATCCATATTTAGGTGGCAGAGATTTTTTCTGTAATGATTTAGAAATAGACACTATAACTGCTGATGATTCGAGCTTAGAAATTATGCTAACGGAAGATTTTTGGAATAAGGTAGTCGGTGAAACTGTATTGTATTTTGAATGTGATACGATGCTATGTCCTAATTCAGAACATAAAGTTGAGGACTTTGAACACTTTGATTACATAGGTGGTTATTGGGGAAATCAATTAGATATGTTAGACAATGATTACTCAAAGGTTATGAATGGTGGACTATCAATTAGAAAGAAAAGTTTTATGTTGGATATAATTAAAAACGAATTACAACCATATTTAGATAGGGGTGGAAATCCTTGTGAGGATTATTTTGTAACAGATAGGATAAGGACTAAACCAAAGGTAAGAGATGTGTTGAACTTTTCAATAGACAATGGTTATATGTATCCATTAGATGACAAAGCACCATTTGGATTACACAAACCGTGGGGTGCTAATCCAGCAAAAGGTCACGGAAAGTATTATAATGAAATCAAAAAAGTGTGTGAAGATGTAGAGAAATTGGAGATTTATAATGGCGTATAGAGCTGGCGAAACAATGAGATTAGAGGATGTTGATAAATTAGGAATACATCCCACTTTTATTTTAGACATAGGTGCACATTCAGGTCAGTTTCGTGGTTGGGCTAAAAGAGTTTGGCCAGATGTACCGATTTGGATGATAGAAGCTAATCCACTACACGAAAGAACTTTAGAAAATCTTATCAGATTTAGTAATGACCAATATCTAATAGCATCGATGGGAGATGAAGAAAGAGAAGTTACTTTTTACACCCGAAGTGACAAACCACATACAGAGGGTAATTCTTACTACAAAGAACATAACTATTGGGATATACCACAATTGGTACAAGAAACTAAAGTAACATTACAAAAGCTAGATAATTTATTTGAAAATGATGCAGTATTTGATATTATAAAAGTAGATACGCAAGGTTCTGAAATAGATATATTAAAAGGTGGTAAAGATTTAGTTAGTAAAGCTCAAGCGATTATATTGGAAGTGTCTTTTATAGAATACAATGAGGGCGCACCAACAGCTGAAGAGACTATTGATTATATGAATGAAATTGGTTTTGAAGAAAGAATGAGTCTTGGCGAACACTATGATGGAGAAACAATAGTTCAGAAAGATTTATTATTTACAAATAAGGAGTTAGTTAAATGAAGAAAGAGTTTTTAGATTTAGGTAGACAACCTATAGCAAATAAGTTTTTAAAAGAAGATGAAATTAATGATGAGTTCTTCTTTGATTTAAAAGTAGTTTTTGATGAGGAAACTAAGTTGGTTTCTATGAAAGATTTTGTTAAGCCAGAGTTGATGTTCAATGAAGATTATAAATACAATACATCATTGTCTACGCCAATGGTAAATCATTTCAGGCAGACTGCACAAATGTTAGAGAATAGGTTTCAACCAAAGAAAGTTTTAGAGATAGGTTCTAATGATGGGCCTTTCATAAGTAACTTTCCAGTAGAGGATTCTCTGTGTGTAGAACCTTGTGATAATTTTGCAAGAGTGACTGCTGATATGGGATATATGACTAGGACAGAGTTTTGGACAACAGAACTTTCTGATAAGATTAAAGATTCTGATGGGGAAATGGATTTGATTTACTCTGCTAATTGTATATGCCACATACAAGATTTAGATGATTGTTTTTCAGCAGTCGCTAACTTACTTAGTGACAAAGGTGTGTTCGTATTTGAAGATCCTTCATTACTTAGAATGTTAGAGAGAGGTTCATACGACCAAATATATGATGAACACGCACACGTATTTTCTGTAACCGCTTTGGATAATATTCTAAGAAAGAATGGTTTAATTATGTTTGATGTAGACAATCTCTCAGTTCACGGTGGTTCAAATAGAATCTATGCCAAAAAGCCAAACATACCATCGAACAACACTATATCACCTAATGTTTATAACAACCTAAAAGAAGAAGATGAGTTTGGTGTTGGTAATTTTCAGACTTATGAAATATTTGCTAATAGAGTTAAAGAATCTAAAGATAGATTACATAGACAATTAACTAACCTAAGACACAATGGTAAAAAGATAGTCAGTATAGGTGCTACATCTAAATCTACAACAGTGTTTAATTATTGTGGTATTGATAGTTCTGTAATCGATTGTATCACAGATACTACACCAGATAAGCAGGGATTACTAGCGCCAGGTAGTCACATACCTGTAGTTGATAGAGAATCTGTAGACTTAAACGATTATGATTACGCTTTCTTAGGTGCTTGGAATTTCAAAGATGTTATAGCGAACAAAGAAAGAGATTTTGTAAGAAATGGTGGTAAGTTTATTACACACGTGCCAGAAATAATGGTATTTTCGTAAGGAGAATGATATGTATTATAATGAGGATGACAGAGCTCAAAGGTTATTGGATGTTTTTGAAGTTATAGATGGACAAATAAATGTTTCATATGTGAATAGTACAGAACACATTGTTGCTTGGCATAAACACGATATACAATCTGATTATTGGACTTGTCTAAAAGGTTCTTTCAAAGTGGGAATGGCTACGGAAGAAGATGGTTGTGATTTTGTATATCTATCAGATAAAGACCCGAGAGTTATTGAAATGAAACCAGGAGTATATCACGGATATAAAGCATTAGAGCCAGGTTCTATATTACTTTATTATCTAACAGAGAAATATAATCCAGATGATGAGTTTAGAGTTCCAGTAGGACATTTTGGTGAGGAGTGGACAACGGAGAATAAATGACAACAATAGATGATGTTAAACGATTTAATTTAAAATTCATTGATGATCCAGATGGTAGATTAGCGCCCATTGAATTTGATAAGGATGTACCATTTGAAGTCAAAAGAATGTTTTATGTATTTGATGTACACAATCAAAATGATAGAGGCAAGCATAGTCATTACAAAACTAAACAATTATTGATTTCTATAAAAGGTTCTATCAATGTTAAATGTGATGATGGTATGGGCGGAGTTAGAGAATGGGAACTTAGAACACCTTGGAATGCTCTGTACATACCTGAAATGATTTGGGATGAACAAATATACAATTCTAAAGATTCTATATTATTAGTGTTGTCAAATACAAACTACGATCCTTCTGATTATATAGAGGATTATGAAATGTTTAGGAGAGTTAAGAATGGCTGAAACACCAGTTAAAAAAGAAGATGATTGGAGAATGAGAGGAACTATAACTCATAGTCATACACCATATCCGTGGATGACTATAGAAAACTTTCATCCATCAGAACCAATGGTAAGAGCTGCAGCTGAAAGTTTTGATGAGGTAGAAGATTGGGTTAAGTATGGTGGAGATGACGCTGGACAGATTCAGTATTGTTCTAAGTTAGGTCGTGAGAATGTGCCACCACCTGCATTACTTATGTTAGACTACATAGCAACACATTGTAATCCCGATATGATGATGGGATTCGATACTAAATGTTTTCCTGATATGTCTCACTATGGTGGCGGTATGATGATTACACCTAATAGAAATGGAGAGGGTGGTTATTTAGGAATGCACGTTGATGCCAGTCATCACGGAATACATAAAGATTGGAAAAGAGAATTTAGTGCTATCTTATGTTTATCAGAGGATTACGATTCATCTTTCGATTTGGTGGTAAATGATGGAAAGAGAAGAGGAACTGTACCTTACAAATTTAATCAGTTAAATGTATTTAAATGTTCAGAAAACTCTTGGCACGGATTGCCTGAAATAGCGATGGGTAAGGACAGAAAAACATTAGGTGTTATGTTTTGGTCTAAAGATGAAGAGGGTAAACAAATCAGAGCTAAATTCAATAAAGATTTGGAGTGGTAATATGGCAAAGGTATTAGATTTAGAAACATATAAAGCTGGTGTAGGAACTTCTACTAAACCTTGGTGGAAAGATACTGATGAGTCACCTAAAGAACTTTGGGATAAAGTCTATGGTGAAAATTATTTGAACTGGTGGCATCCTGATTCTAAAAGTGGAGAGGGTACTGTAAAAGAAGCCGATAGAAGAATCAAAGTGATAAATAGTATTTTAAAAGATTATGAAATAGAGAACATTTTAGATATAGGTTGTGGTGATTTACATTGGGCAGAGAAACTGAACTTAGATAAAATAAAAAGATACGCTGCAGTGGATGTTTCAGAAGTTTGTGTAGCAGAAAATCTTTATAAAGAAACAGATACTTTAGAAATTTACCAATGTGATATGTCAGACCCAAATGAGAATTACAGATTTTACAGTCCAAGAACTATGAAGTATCCAAAAAATGAATGGGATTTGGTTATGATGTTTGATGTATTGAACCATTGTATTCAAGAAGAGATAGATGAGATAGTAAAATTTTTACTGAATGCTAATGTAAAATATGTTCTTACTAATAACTTCTCTTTAAAAAGAATGGAGTTTGAAAATAAAGAATTTGAAAACACTCCCGAAGAGACTGGCGTATGGTGGCCTGGACATTGGGATGGTAAAACAAAAGAAGTTAGGAATATGCCTATCAATTTAGAACTACACCCAAAGTGGAAATGGAAAACTATACAATCCGATGAAGAGTTCCATTTTACAGATACATCGGGCGGACAATTGCCACAAGGAAATGAGTGTTTAGATTTATATAAAATAAATGAGTAAGATATTAATCACAGGTGGTGATGGAGAATTTTGTAAACATTTAGTTAAGCAAGGAAAAGATTTTTCTTTTCTAACACCATCAAAAAAAGAAGCTGATATAAGTGACTATTGGAAATTAGATAGATATTTTTATACACATCAATTTGAATTTGATATTGTTATTCACGCAGCGGCTATAACAAGACCTATGGTTATACACGAAGATAATCCAAAGTTGAGTATAAAAACAAATATAATTGGTACTTCCAATGTGGTTTTGATGTGTGAAAGATATAACAAAAAAATAGTCTACATTTCTACTGATTATGTTTATGATGGGATAGATGGAAACTATAAAGAAACTGATGCTATGAAACCATTCACAAAATATGGTTGGTCTAAATTGGGTGGAGAATGTGCAGTACAAATGTGGGATAATCATTTAATACTTAGGATGGCTATGAATAAAAAACCATTTCCACATCCAAAGGCTTTGAAAGATATGAGAAAGAGTCTTATGTACATTGAAGATGCTGCTAAGGTTACTCTAAAGTTGTTAGGAGAAAATGGTATAATAAATGTAGGTGGTAAATCACAATCTGTTTATGATTTTGTAAAAGAAGAAAATCCTAATATTGAACCTATTTATTTAAAAGATATATCTGATGTCAATATGGCTACAGATTGTTCTATGGATACAACAAAAATGACAAAGGTTATTGATGATTCAACTGTTCAACATAAATAATCACATAATAGATACATCTGAATTTTCTAATATGTTGCACGATGACATAGTAATTCAGTATGAAAAGAGGATTGCTGACTATGTGGGTGCTAAGTATGCTTGCGCTGTAAATAGTGCTACAAATGCCATATTCTTAATAATGAAGATGGAAGAATATATGAATCCTCGTACAATCAAAATACCAAGTATAATTCCACCTGTCGTTGCTAATGCTATAATAACAAGTGGTAATAAAGTGGAGTTTACTGATAATGTAAAATGGGTTGGTGACTCTTATATCTTACATAAATTTAGAAAGTTTAAAGTGGTTGATTCTGCACAAAAATTAGAACCACAGCAATTTAGAAAAGAGTGTAAACCAAATGATTTAATGATATTTAGTCACTATCCAACCAAACCTTTAGGTGGTGCTGATGGTGGTGTTATTGTAACAGATGATTACGATAAATACAAATGGATGAAAGAGGCTGTTCTAAATGGAACTACATTTGCTGACAATAATTGGGAAAGAGGTATATCTTTTCCTGGTTATAAATTTTATATGAGTTCTATACAAGCAAAAATAGTTATGAATAACTTTGAAAACTATGATAAAAAAATGAGAAGTTTAGGTAGTTTAGTTGATACTTATAATAGAGAATTAGGTTATGAAAACACTAGTAAACATCTGTATAGGATAGAGGTTGTGGATCAAAAGAAGTTCATTAATAATATGAAAAGAGCTGGAATAGTTTGTGGTATACATTACCCAGCATTACATCTTAATGCCACTTACAATGAGGGTAAGACATTTGATTTACCAAAATCTGAAAAGGTGGCTAAACACACTGTTTCAATACCAATGAATGAGAAATTATCTTTCAATGATATGGAATATCTTTTAGAAAAAGTAAAGGAGAATATATAATGAATTATCCAGAGCACGGTAAATATGAATGGCTTCCAATATTATATGATTTTATTGCCACATTGAAACCAAAAAAGATAATAGAATTTGGTCCTGGTTCAGGTTATACTACAATATGTATGGCTAAGTCTTTAGAAGAAAATAAAATAGATGGACACATATATTCTTATGATATATGGGATGATGATTATTGGGGAAAAAGGTCTATAACTCAAACAGAGTATAATGCTTGGGGTGTATCTGAATACATAACATTGAATCACTTAGATTTCTTCGAATGGATACAGAAGCCAGAGAAATTTGATTTTATGTTTTTTGACATCAACAATACATCTGAAAAGTTATTAAAACTTTATAATGGAGTTAAAGAACAAATAGATAATGGTTCGGTTGTATTTTTCGAAGGTGGTTCTAAAGTAAGAGATTCACACGGACACGATGGTGGAAGTATGTATGATATAAAAGATTACTTAAACTACAAAGTATTAACTGGTAATGTTAAATATTCGGCATCAGCTATCTATAATACAGACAAATACGATTTAGATTTCTCGTGAATAAGATATTAGTAATAGCAACTGGTTGGCATTTTAGTTCACATTTCTATGAGAAAATGGCACAACAGATTGTACCCGATGGTTGGGAGATAGATTACTATTGTGTAGCTCACAGAACACCTGAAGATGAAAATACAATCAAAGAAAAAGATGATGTCAGACATTTAGATGATGGTCATTTCTTAGATGAGTTAGACCAAATGATGTACATACATCCTATCACTACGAAACAGATAGAAGATTTTGGTTGGAAATTTATGTTGGAAGAAAATACTGTGGGTGATATGGAGTGTTTTAATCAATGGTCTGAACACTATGACTACAGAGATTATGATTTTGTTTTAGTTACGCACGATGATAATTTCATACTATCAGATGAGTTGTTTACTGATATTGTCGGTGGTGTCGAAGTTTATAAACCAATAGAAGAGAGTAGGTATGGCGCTCATCAATTTAACATAGAGAAAGTTAAGTTAGACAACGATTGGATGTTTTTAGATAATGGATATACTGAAAGTTTACCTAAAGCATTTACACCGAGAGGTTCTTTTAGTTTCTATAAGAGAGAACTAATAGATATGTTGCCTGATAATAAATTTAATATGTATGAGAATGGTGGTTATGGAACTGTTTATCGTCACGGTGAAACTTCTAGCGCTGGTTATGATGGTATAAAGGCTTGGAATACGCACGCTGGCACTTTTAGAGACTTTTTGTATGAGGGTAATTTAGTTGATAGCACAAGATGGCTCTCTGATATGAAAAGGGTTAGTAAATATTGTATTGAGGGTGAGAGAGGATTTGTAAGTAATCACAGAGCTGGTGAGAATTATTTGTCAAATGTTCAAAAACATTTAAAGGAGTTGGAATGGATATAAAACAACCAATTATTCACGATAGACATTTAGTTAAGAAAGCATTTGAACTTTTTAAAAGTCAGACAAAGCCGAATATATTTACACACCCAAAAGACTTAACAATAGTTACTTGTAGAAATGAAGGTTCTTTAGAGGATAGAATCATACCACATTTATCAGGTTATGAAGAGAAATCTATATTAGAGAGTAATATGGAGTATTTAGGTTTAGATTTAGTTGTACTAAAGGATGCTAGATTACCTTGGAGAAACACATTTAAATTTGAAATGATAAATAACTATCTTCAATCGGGCAAATGTACCACCAAATATTTTATGTGTTTAGATGCTATTGATATAATATTTGTAGACGATCCACAGAGAGTGATAGATATATTTACATCATTTCAATGTCAAGCTTTATTTATGTCTACATCATCATTAGATGGATACAATTGTATGCCAGAAGTATTAGATTGGGTACATAGTATCAATGGGGGCATACCTCGTTATTTAAATAGTGGAGTTTATATTGGAAAGACATCTTTCATAAAAGAATTATATGAGGAAGCTATAAATTATGCCATACCACACGGAGTGACTATGGATGATTACAGAGATTACTTAGCGAGAGAACCTAAAGACTATCCAAAGGGTTCACAAGACCAAGATATTATCAGATATTTAGAACCAAAATTTTATCCACAATTAAGAGTGGATTACCAAAACCAAATGGCATTTAGGAGTTGATATGAAAGTATTAATAACAGGTGGAACTGGAACTGTAGGTAGAGCTTTAATCGCACAAAACGATAATGATTATATCAGTATCAGTAGAAATGAAGAGAACATAGCCAATCTAAAAAGGGAGTATCCAAGTGTCAAATGTTATGTTGGTAATATAGAAGATAAGTCTTTACTACTCAGAGTATTTAAAGAGGTAAAACCTGATGTAGTGGTTCACGCAGCGGCTATGAAACATATTGATTTGATGGAACAGAATCCAATCGCTGGCTGTAATGTAAATGTGATGGGTAGTTTGAATGTGGTAGAGGCTAGTGTTATAAATGATGTTCCAATCACAATTGGTGTCAGTACAGATAAAGCTTGTTTATCAGAAAGTGTATATGGCGCATCTAAGTACCTAATGGAGAGAGTCTTTATGAATACTAATACAGATGAGAATAGATTTTCATTGACTAGATTTGCTAATGTGGCTCATAGTGCTGGTTCAGTATTACCATTTTGGTTGAAGTTAAAGAAAGAAGGAAATCCACTTAAACTTACAGACCCTAATATGAACAGATTAATATTCACCAAAGAAGATGCTGCTAGTCTAATCAATAGAACAATTGATTTTACTAAAGAAAATGGTGGTGGTTTTGTAAAGTCGTATAAGATGAAATGTGT
>CEQV01035007.1_pt1 | contig 25463 bp, 10 predicted proteins | sample 530971 | NCBI WGS metagenome assembly CEQV01 (sample SAMEA2621173, study PRJEB7988) | marine metagenome | biome: marine biome (ENVO:00000447); feature: deep chlorophyll maximum layer (ENVO:xxxxxxxx); material: "saline water (ENVO:00002010), including plankton (ENVO:xxxxxxxx)" | depth 100 m
TGTAGGTACAACGGCTATTTTATATTTTTTCTGTACTTCTGGTTCTTTAGCTATATCGACATAACTTTTAGTATTACAATCTTTTAAATCCATTATCCAATCAACGCCATTAACCTCGTTCCACCCAGCGTTAAAATGTTTTACGGTTATTTGACCAAAAGCGTGTGATATTGTAAGGGTTAAAATAATTGTTAATAATTTTTTCATCTGTTATAGAGTTTGTCTTCAATTTTTTCAATAGCTTCTTTAATTTCTTCTATATCTGATTGAGTAGTAATAATAGTTTGTCTAATCATTTGATCTTTCATGTCAAATTCCATTCTGGTAATTTCAGCCTCTGGAATTTCTTTTAAAATTTCTTCTTTGATTATAGTAACATCTACAGGTACAGGCTGTTCTTTAGCTTCTTGTATTTCTGCCATTAATGAATACCAACCTGCTATTAAAGTAGCAATACCAAAACCTAGTGCTAACATTGTTTTGACACTCATTTTAAATGTTGTATCTTCGTTTAATTCTTTAGCCATTATCTTTGTTTAGTTTTTTATATATAATCACTTATTTTTTACTTTATTTACTCTAAATAACCAAATCAATAAGTAATTCTTGTTTCTATCTTTTTTCTTTTCTTGGGCTTTACAATGGTAACCTTAACGTCTTTTGGATACTTTTGGATTAAGTTGTTTATTTTTTTATTGTTTTTATCGAAATTATATAATATTTTTTCAACTCGATCACCTTCTTTTTTCATATTTAAAATTTGGCTGTCAGAATAACCTAAATCTTTCAAAATCTTTATTTGTTGGTTTTTATTTAAATTAAAAACTTCTTTGCTTTTTTGAATTCTTATGACCTCTTTTTCTGTTTCAACATTGTATTTTTCTTTTTTCTTTTCGAGATCTATTCTTTGCTCAGATTCTTGAATTGCTTTTTCAGATGGCCCTCCTTCAGCGCCTATAGTCCACTTATTCCACCCCATTAACATAGCTACTCTTTCCCAAGTTTCAAAATCACCCATAGAAGCGTCTCTAATATTCTCCATTTTCATAACGGCTCTATCAGTAGGTACATTTGTTCCGGCTGATATAACATTTGCTATAGCCATAATAGCTGGATTATTAATATCTAATCCCATTTCTTGCATTACATCTTTATCGTAATAGTAAGATTTTCCAGATTGATATAGTTTTCTAGCTTTAGAACCAATAGGAGGAGATACATTAAGCATTTCTATTATAGTATTACCATAATCAGCTTTATAACCTTTATCAGATTCTTTCAAGAAACTAAACAATCCATTTTTTACCGCGGATATAGCTGCCCCACCTGTACCCATACCTCTTAAATAAGAATCAGCTATTGTATTAGCGTGTCTAGATTTCTTTTTCTCAGAAAATTTAATATCTTTCGGGTCTTCACTATCATCGTCTACAGCAAACATAGCGTTAGATAAGAATGAGAATACCATTGTTTGTGCAAAACCATAATATAAAGCACTTAGTATGTTCTCAGGCATATTACCTCTATTGTTAGCAATATCTTGAACACGTCTTTTATGCCTTCTAAACATCTGCATAGGTGTATTAGCGAAAGCTAGTATTGGTCTACCTAACGCAGAAGCTTGTTGCATAGATATTAAATCAGGTCTAGATGATTGTTGTGTAGCTTCTGTCATTGATGTAAAATCTTCCCATGCTCTTGCTTCTGCTTCTTTTTCTGATAAACCTTGTTTTTTGTATTTTCTAATAGAATTTCTATAGTAAGTAGCACCACCAGATGCGATTGCAAAACTATCCGCCCATTTAGTAGGTATAAATCCTTTTTCTAATAAAAGAGCTCTAAACCTAGAAAAAGCATCTTTACCTCCTCCGATTCTATCAACTAATTCTGCTGCCTCTACATTTATCTTTAATCCAGCTCTTCTTTGAACTAACATGTCAGAATTTATTATTCGCATAAAATCTTTCCAATATTGTGGTTGATTAGCGAATGCTTGTGCTGCCCTTAACGGATTATTAAATGACCCATTAACATAATTTAATGTAGATATTGTTTGTAACATAGCTGACTTCTGGTTAAAGAACATAATTGTACCTGTAGCACTATTAACCCAGTTCATCCAATTATTTGTATTAGAATCTTTACCAACGCTTCTATTGGTGCCATTTTCCATTCTCCACAATATATTTTCTAAGGCTTCTCTATGTCTAGGACCATGAATTGCTTCAATTTTATTCATATTTTCACCAACTAATCTTCCATTTTCCCACTTACCAAAAATAGCTTCTCTATTTGTTACAAACTCTTCTAAAGCTTCTTTCCTATAAACACGATCAACAACATTGTTCATGTCCATAGTAATATTTTCTCCTAACCAATAATCTTTAGGTTTAAGATAACCTTCTTTTAACTGTGTTATATTACGTAAGTTTTCTGCAAAAGCAGTTATTTTAGGATTAGATTCTACGAACTTATTTAAAGCTCTTGCATCTGTTTTAGATATTCCAGGAACTTCAAATCCAGATCTTGTCCAATTATAAACTCTTATAGCTTGATCAACAGTAAAACTACGTACAGCTTCTTTATTTAACATTCTTCTAACTTCTGGAAACTCTTTTCTTAAATTTTTATAATCATTAGATATAGCCTGTTTCCTAGTGTGAATATTATTATAAGCTCTATTAAAAGGTTGTTGTAAATTTTCTTCAAAAAATCTTTTATGTTCTTCACCTTTTTTACCTTTTCCAGAAAAAGCATAAGTAGTTAATCCCATAAAATCTTCAGCTCCCCAACTTCTAACTAAAGGTACATTCCATTTTTTACTTCCCTCTACTTTTCCTCTAGCTTCACTGTAAGTATATTTTGCTTTAATATTAAATGATTCTTCTAATATTTTATTAAAATCTTTATTTAATTTTTCACTGTATAGTTTAGTAGTTTCTTTAGGTAAACCTTTAACATCAGGATCTATCTTACGTAATTTATCAAAGTTAACTCTTAATTTACCGTCAACTCTTGTCATGATATCCATTACTTCAAAACCTGTTGGTGTTTTGAACCCTATTGGATATATATTTTTACCATCAAGTTGATGATCACTTGGTACGTTTTTAAGTCCTTTAGCCTCCATCGAAACCTCTCCAAACCAATAATCAGTTTTCTCTTCTCTTATTTCGTGATTTATTCGATCACCGTGTTTTTCAATATTAATCCTTGTGTCATTATTAATAGAACTAATTTTACCATTTGGATCAAAAGTACGGGTTTCTACAGCTTTACCATCCTTAAATCTAGTTTCTCTATATATTGTACCGCCCTTGTCCTCTGGTCTATATTGAGTTTCTTTTATTGTTTGGCCTTTAATTCTGTTTTCTATTATTTTAGTTCCAGGAGGATAACCTTCATAACCTAGTGTCTCTGCGAAAATTTCTGTTGTAACAGTGTTCTTATCTTTACTAACAGTTCTAGTTTCCATAACAAACTCTTGAAATTTGCCTTTACCTATAGGCACGAGTTCTACTTTCTTAGTAACTCTACCTTCTTTTATTGTTATTACAGGGGCGTCTGTAGGATTATCCATTCTATCCCAATATTGACCACTAGCTTTAAACCCTATTAATTTACCGTTTTGAAATACTATACTCTTAGGACCGTCGGAATAGCTCTCCCAATTTCTCCAACTTTGATCTGTTAGTTTACCATCATTTCCCTTCTGCGCAAGACACCATGGGTTTGATTTTTCACCAAAATGAGTATCTATAACATCTCTAACCATTTGTTGTCCTTCTTTGGTGTTAGCAACTTCATATTCTACAACACCATGTTCTTTGACTATTGTTTTACCTTTAGAAAATTCTTTTACTGTTTTAGGATCAATAGGTTTTGATTCGCTTTTTCCAGCATATTTTTCTATAATTTCATTAGGATTTTTATAAGAGAATATATCTTCTTTATATCTTTCAGCTAATCTTACGGCTTCTTCTATTTTAAACGCGTCTTCTTTTGGTTTTATATTACTAGTAGCCAGCCATTTAGTAACTAACTGCTCGTATTTTCTTTTCTTACTATCAACAACATTAAGAGACTCAACGACATCGAACATCTCATCAACAGCTTTAGATACTAATCCATCTTTAACCAAATCTTTTCTCGATTTAGCTATTATTTTTTCATATTCTACTCGATGTTTTTTTGAATAAAGGATATTATTATATGACTCAGAATCTAATTTATTTATATCTTTTACTTTTTCTAACGACAACTTCTCTTTAGATTTAGCATCAATAACAGGTTTATCTAAACGTTTAGCTTGTTGTACTTTATATTTTACATCTAATTGTTTTAGTACACTTTTAACCGCTTCAACATTAGCTAAAGCATCATCAGCGAAATACATATCGTTATATCCTTCTGCAAACTTCTCTAACATCCATAGTGCTTTTGCTTCTCCAGTGCTATTACCTAATCCTCTTATATTCTCCAAAGGTATCTCTAACCCTTGAGATTTTAAAAATTCATATATTGGCATTTGTGATTCAGGAGGACGCGCTGTTAAAACAAACATGTTTTTATTACCAAATTTCTTAGCTCTTTTTAAAGCTTTTTGGAAGAAAGGTCCTTTAGAACCTTCTGTTACCACGTTGAATTCTGAGAAATCAAATTGACCTCCTCTGTCTAATATATTTTTACCCTCTAAAGCAAATTGTTCAGCATCTAATCTTATTTTCTCATAACTACTAACGAAATTATTCATTTTGTCAATCAAATCCTTAGGCATAGGACTCTCTTGTTTTAAATTGTCGGTTTTAACCTCCATAAATCTCTCACCAAACATTTTTGTAAAACCTTGTTTATTACCCTGTACAGCTTCGTGGTTCTTTATAACAATTTTATCTAATAAAGATCTTTCTTTTCTTGCTTTATTTCTTGCTAAGGCTGTTTCTAAGGAGGTTTCTACGAATAACATACTTACATCATATCCTTTTCCTTTAAACTCATTAACAAGCTTCTCCATAGCTTTAATTGATCCGCCAGTACCATCCACAACAACACCATCAGCGTTGCCCTTAAATTTCATCATTTTTTTCTTAGCAATACCTCTGGCTTGATGTTGTAACTTACCTAAAGTACTTAATTGAGTAGGAGTTAAATCATTCATATTCTCTGGTAATCCAGAATTTTTCTTTAACCACTCTAAAGATATATCAGAATTAACTACTTTAAATCCTTGTTTTTCTAAATTTAATTTTTTAATAACATTAGATTTACCACTACCAGCTCCTCCAGCTAGGAATATAACTTTTCTACTTGGTTTTGGTTTTCCGTCTGCATTAGGTATTCTAGCTCTAACTCCAGACTTTGTAAGTGCTAAAGTATCATCAAAATCCCAAGTACTCATTCCTCTTCTTTTAGCATCGGGATTTCTTCCATTAGCTAAAGCTTTTTCGATGTTCTTTAGATGGTTTAGATTTTCGGAATTTAGTTTTCCAGCCCCTTTATTTAAACCTAAAGTACTAAGGGCGTCTATATACTGTCTACCAAGTGACTGTTGTCTACTTTCTATTTGCTTAATAGTTAAATTTGGATGAAAATCGTAAGTTTGTTTTAAATTGTTTTTACCAAACAATGGATTTTTAAAACCAAAGTTAAAATCAGAAGAATGGAACATCTCATAATACCGCATCATTATATCCATACCAGGCAACCAAACGTCAGGCATTTCTGTCTTAGCGATTTCATTTACCATTTTATCTAATCTTTTTGGTATAAAAGTAGTATGATAATCTCTTACGGATAATTCAAATAAATTCTTTTTAATTGAGCCACCGTTTATAATATAGTCATACATTCTACCTTTTATATTCTGAGCTGGTAACATATGCTCTAGGACGTAACCTGATTCGTAAACTATTTCTCCTTTTTCATTTCTTACTATATTACCATCTTTGTCAAGTTTCTCAATTTTTTCTGGCCATATTTTACGTAACTCTTTAGGAGACATATTAGGTAACAAACCTAATGAAGCTGATTTTTTACCCAATCCAAACATAGGTCCAAAATGCATTTCAGTCCACATTCTAACATGGTTAGCCTTTATTGTTCCTTTTCCTTTGTTGTACATCTTTCGTAATATCTCAGCAGAATCTTTTAATATTTCTTTACTTTCCTCTGCTGCTTTCCAGTTTTCTTCAAATTTAGCTAAATCCCATTTTTCTCCATAGAGTCCAATATCTTTAAGTAAAGCTTCTTTAGATCCTTGTAAATCATATTTAGCTCTTTTCTTTAATTTTCCTTCTGGTATTTTAACGCCCTCCTTTTTTAATTCACTAATAACACCATCTACCATTTCTCTAGCTTGATGTGCTCCTTCCCATAGAGAAAATCTTAAACTTCCAGCTATGGCGCTTGGACTAAGTAAATCAGCTACACTTTCAAAAACTCCAACGCCACTTCCACCGCTCTCTCCACGTAAAAACATAGTTTCGTAAACATCTACACCCCACTTTTTTACAAGTTCTTTAGTCAGTTCTCTAGACACACCGTGTCTAACTTCAAATATATTCATTGGGTCAGCCCAATCTACTCTATGTTCGTATTTTTGATTACCCGCTACTTTGTCTATATAATCTAAATCATTAGACATCTTTTCAGCCTTTTCAATTTTAGAAACTAATCTTTCTGGTCTTATACCACCAACAACAAATACATTTTGAAATTCTTTAGTTAATTGATTAGCTATAGTTTTTAAATCACTATTAGAAATATTATGTTTTTTGTGTAAGGATTTAAAATGTGTTTCAAAAGCTTTTATCACACCATCTCTTTCTGTTTTTTCTGTTCTTCTATAGTGACTTAACATTTTACTAAACTGTTCTGTTTTCATTTCGTTTTTAACGAAACTTATATCTTCTGGTGAGTACTCTAAAAGTTTATCAGAAAATAATTTTGAAGAACCAGCAGATAATCTAGCTATAATTTGTCCTTCAGACATAGCTTGACGTAGTTCAGGATTGTTTTTATAAGTCTCTTTAATCCATGTTACCATTTCTTGCGCTTGAAGGTTTCTTCCGTATACTTCTTGAAGAAAAGCATCAGCAGTTAACTTTTGATTATTTGTAGTGCCTTTCTTCCACTTATACTCATTCACGGTTTCAAAACTTATTTCTCCGTCTTTAACTGTTTCTATTTTTTTCTTTACGATTTCTATATTTAAAAAATCTAAGAACATTTCTCGTCCTTTAGGACCTGAAGGAATATTAACTTTTCTTCTTATCTCTACTGAAGCACCAGTAGCATCTTCTTTTGTTCTTTTTCCAGTATATTCAAAGTAAGTTTGTCCTTTAGAGTTTTCAGCATTTAATATTCTTGTTCTAAGCTCTATAGATCTACCTTCTTCTCCTTTAACTCCTTTTTTAGCTCTTACACCAGACATTTCAACGAGATTATTTTCAGAGACCATTCGATGAAATAATTCCCATTTATTACCTATATGATTAGGTTTATCTATTTTACCAGTTTTAGGATCTCTAATTATCTCATCAATAAGTTTCTTGCCAGTAGCAGTAAACATTACATGCGGTTTCTCGCCACTAAATCTAGCATGGAAATCTCTAATATTAGTAAAATTAGTTCCTATTACTTCTTGAGTAGATAATTTATTAAAATTACCGTGTAGTTCATCAATAACTTCTTTTTGTTTCTTAGTGTCTATTACTTCTGTTTGTATCTCTTCACCTTTTTTATTTTTAGAGGTTTTTATTTCTCCAGTTTTAAATATTTCATTTCTTAATATTAAACGGTTTGGATTTTCTGCGTAATCACCTTTTAGATCAAAATCTTTTTGCTCAGTAAATTGATCTTTCATTTTGTCTGTACCTACTTTTTGTCCTTTTACGCCTCCTTGAACAACTTTCTTTCGGATAGTCTCTAGTTTTCTCATTAAACCAAACTCCTTACTTTGTAAGTATGCCCCAATAGCGTCATTAAGTTTGGGATTATAGTTGTTTATCATTTGAAGCATTTGTATTTCAGCTTCACTTATTACTTCTTTTTTAGACGGAACCTCTTCAAAAGTTTTTCTTTTTTTAGCTGTAGTTATAATTGCATCTGCAACTTTTGATAAAACACCTATGTTATTACCTCTTATATTTGTTATTAGATTATCTTTTATTGGACCATCTGGAAGATCTTTTATTCTCGATCCTCCATGTTCTTTTAGTAGTGTTTCAACAACTTTAGTAATCCTCGCGTTCTCTCCAACAATCTCTTCGTTACTTCTATCTTTTTTATAAGTCTTTGGTTGTTCAGCAAGTGATCTAAGTTCTTTCCATTCTTTTTGAGTATCTTTAAACTCATTTTCCATTGCTTTACTAGGCCACTTATTATTGTTCTTATTTTTAGCCTCTACTAACTTATCCATCTTAGCTTTTAACTCGTTCATTTTAACGCTAGATTCTAAAGTTGTAGTAGGTGCTTCTGGACTTTTTAATTCTCTTCCCCAAGCATCTCTTAATTGTTCAACTTGTTCATACTTAGTTTCATTAATCACATCTGTAAGAAAATCTTTCATAATTTTCAAGTGATTTTTACCTTTATTAACAGCCTCAATATAACTCGCAAAGAATTCAACTATTTCAGCTTCTGTTTTAACATCAAACTCCTTATAACCAAGTTCTTTTCCAAGATTTTCGTTCAGTAGTCTTTTATACTTACCAAACGCATTAGCTTTTTTAAGTCTAGCGTAATTCTCTGGTTTTGCTAGTTCTTCTGCTAAATAACTAAACATCTCCCATTCTGCAATTCTATTATTTTCCCAAGGATTTTTATGTACATCCCACTTCCCATTCATCTCTACCATTTTATCATAAAGAGTTATTTCTTTAAGTTCCATGGTTTTTTCTCCAGTTGTTGGATTTATAACTTCTACAGACTTCTTTCCCATTGGAAGTTCTTTAGCTATATTACCCATTCTTACTAGAAAATCAGATTTAAATCCAGCTCTTTCACCAAATAAAACCTTCATTCCAGCATGTCCCATTTCATGAGGGGCTAATCCTAAAGTTATTGCATCTACATTAAAAGTAAGTTTTATTTTCTTTTTATTTTCCTTTCCAGTTACAGGATCTTTTACCCACTCTTCTGAAGCTCTCTTGTCTCCCATTGTTTCTTTATTACCCCATGCTACCTCAACTTCTACACCGAATTCTTTATAAAACTTTTTAGCGTCTTTTACTTGTCGTTCTAATATAAGTTGTCCTTTTATAGGATCTAATAAATCATATTTACCTTTAGCTCTTTTATATAAATTATTAAAGATATGAAACGTCTCCTCGTTCCTGGTTTGTAAATCTTTTTTTCTTTGTATTACATCTTTTGAATCACCTTTTCTTATTTGTAATTCATCTCTCACTTCCCATCCTCCGTTTTCTTGTAATCTTCTTTTGAATTCTCTACTAACTTTCCATCCTGTTAAATCCATTTCTCGCAAGTTTCTTTGTGTTAACTTTACTGGTTTTCCAGCTGGAGAAATCATTTCTACATAATCTATTTTCTGCCAATTTTTATAAAAAGCTTCATCTCTAACACGTTCTATATCTGAAAGTTGTCTAAAGTCATTAAACCATCTGTAACTTGTTTTACCTATTTTTATTTGACCCTCACCTCTTGGAACGGCTGTTGGAATAACATAGTGTGACAATCCAAAAGTCACACCCATCACATAGTTCGATATAAGTCTTTGACCAATATCACTATAATCTCCCCAGTTCTCTTCCATATAATGGGAGAAAGCATCATCTTTACCTAATAATTCCTGTGTCATAGCCATTGTTAAATGACCAGCTTCACTACCAGCAACGAAACTAGTAGGACCTTTTAACGCTAGATTATAAGTTCCTTCTAATTTTGAAGCATTATTCATTAACCATCCAGCCATCGCGGGGCGCTTCGCAATTCCTTCTTTTCCAAGACGTTTAGCTATACTAGCCTCTGTAATTTGTCCAAATACAGGTGCTAATACTTGTCCCATAAATCCAAATCCAAATCCAGTTGCGAAAGAATCTAATCTATTACCTGATGAAGAAGGTAAAGCCGCAAATTTAGCTCCTTCTATAAGTCCTTCAGTAAGTAACGCCGCTCCTTTACCCCATACATTTGCTACTTTGTTAGTTGAAAAATTATATTTTCTCATGTAATCAACTGTGGACATTCCTAATTTATCGGCTCTAGTTTTTATAGCACCTCCTGAAATAATTGTTCTTCCATTGTTGTATTTACCAGTTTTCCAACCTTGTAATATATTATTAAGAGATCTTGTTCCTTGACCAAATAATTTAGCTGTTCTTATACCTGCGGTAACTTTATTTGCTAAAGCAAATTCTAATAATATACCTATACTACCGGTGGTTCCTTCTCCTACTGTTTCCCAAAAAGTACGATCTAAAGCTATATCTTGCTCTGCAGTTATTTCCATCCCCATTTCTGACATTACAGTAGGAGTAAAATCAGAAATATCTGTTGCTGTTGACCCATAAAGCTTGTGGTATATATCACCTTCACCAAAAATAGCTCCTAATGAATTAATAGCCATTCCACCATAGTGAGCTGCATCTCCTGTTTCTTCTCTAGTCAATATAGGGTCTATATTCTGTAGATACATAACTTTTAACACCTCATGTGTATCTAACGCTTTATTATATCTATTTATCCATCTTTCTAAATATCTAGTAGTTTCTTCTCCATCTAGTTTTTCACCATCAACAATTATACTGTGATCGTGGGTTTCGCCAAACCCTGCATCACCATACATTTGATAAAATGTAACCGCTTCTTCAATAGACATCTTTTTATTCCCAAATCCTCTCATCCCCTGTACAAATGGAGTAACTAAAGCAAAACCATATTCAACCTGTTCTTTTAATCCACTCTTTATAGATAATAAATCAATCACGTTATCTTCATAAGACATTTCTAATATCTCATAATCAGTTTTTCCTTCGAGTTTCTTTAATCTTTCCTTGTTCTCTTCGTATTCTTTTTTTACTATCTCTAGATTTTTTTCGTTATAAACAACGTTAGGATTTGATTCTTGAAAAATCTCAGATTGAGATTTAGGTACGTTTATTCTTTTATTAAAATTTGGATTAGGAGTTGTACCATCATCTAAAAAAGGACGTCTATCTATAAATTGAACAGTCTGTCCTTCTTCTAAATTAGCTTTAGCTATTTCTGCTTGGTTTAACCAAAAATCTCTATCTTTGTCCGACAGATTTTCTTGTTTTAACATATATACAGCTTTAGCTAAATCTCTCCCGTCTTTAGTGTCGAACGTAGTAATAGCGTCTTTATTAAAGAAATCTAATACTTCTTCAATATTTACTACTGGTACAGGTTTATCACCATGTGCTGCTTGAAATCCCATTATACCAAAAGCTCCTGTTTGTATTTTACCTTCACCAGTATAAACAGCCGTGCCTTTTCTAACGCTCTCTAAATAATCAGATGTTATATCTAACATTCTTTCACCTTGCGTTTCCGCGGCTTTAGCCTCTAGTTTCTCCTTAATAATAAGTTTCATTTGATCTTCTGTCAACGTGTTATACTTATTTCTTAAGTCTGTTTCTTCATCAAACCAAAAGGCCCCTTGATCTATTCCCATCTCGTCAAAAATCATATCAACAAATCTATCAGCATCGTCGCTATCTAAATGACCATCTCCATTAAGCAAATCTTCCCAAGTATCATACTTATCGCCCTCTATCCCTATCGCAGTATAACCACCATGTTGGTGTAATTTGTTTAGATTTTCATCTGTCAATCTATCAGCAATGTCTCTCCCAAGATTCATCTCTGAATTCACGTGCTCACTGGTTTTTTCTGTATCTGCTAATATAAACTCTCTAATTCTCTTCTTACTTATATTTCCAAGTTCAAGATTAAAATGCCTTTCTACACCATGTCTATTTTTTATTGTTATTGCATCTCGATACCAATCAGCTTGTTTTACTTCATAACTTGTACCTTCAAAAACTTTTGTAAATTCTTCTTCTACAAGACTTTCATGTTTAAATGCTGTTCCGTAAGGTCCAACTTTTTCAAAAGCAAGATCTAATTGATCAGCTAACGATATTACTTCTTTTTGTGGGTCTTTTTTGTTCCCGACTTTCTTATCTATCCATTCTTTTATATGATAAAATACTTGTTGATTATCGTCTTGACCATAGGCTAAATTAAATTTATGAACATACTTACCATCTATATATAGACCTATAGTATCCTCCATACCGTCCTCTTCTTTAAACTCAATATTGTCATATTGGGCGTATGAGTTATTTAGAAAATCTACAACACGAGTTTCTTGGCCGTCTCCTCCTCCCCAGCCACCCATAAATCTAAATTCAGAAGCATCTAAAAAACCACCTAAATCAGCGTGTTGTATTTCTTCCGCTTTTTCAATAGGAAATCTTTCGGCTAAATCTGTTTCCAACGAAGGCCTAGAATACATGGAGTATTGAGTATACAACTCCGCTTCATCTAAACCAAGTTGACCGCTGTATTCTTCTAGTCCTTTAGCTTCAATGTATTGATCTAGAGTGAAACTAGATCCATCAATAGCATTTTGTATTTCGTCTTCGGAATAAGTAAACCCGTATTTATTTTTAAATTGTCTCATATATAAATTTAATTCTTACCAATTATATTGTTGTTCCCAATCAGCTGGCCATTTTCCTTGTAATCTAAAGTAATTAGCAAGATCCTCATTAGACTGAAACATTGGTTTCCATACCCCACTTTTCGTTGTTGTATTTCCATAATTCGAACCTATTTTCCACTTTCCATCTTTCCAAGTAACCACATGCCATCCTCGCCCATAAATAGTGTTATCTCCAGAAGTCTCTCCCCCATCTTTCCATACTAATGTAGTTTTTCTATTATCTTTATCTAATCCAAAATCAATACGTTCTCCAGATTTTATATCATCTATAAGAGCTCTTCTTTCTTTGTTTGTCTGGTGTAAATTGTACTGCCACTGCTGTGTTGTTTTATTTTCTTGTTTTCGTTGTTCGAGTATTTCTTCATATTGTTTATAACTACTGTTATATTTACTAACAGCTTCATCGTGTATCATATTTACAATACCATCTGTTTTGTAAGAACCATCAAGAATTTTTTGTTTTATTATTTCTTTTGCTCCATTTATTTCATCTTTTGACAGCACGCCATCCATATTCTCATCATATTCGGTAAATTCAACATGACTAGGATCATCTATACCTGTTTGATCTTCTTCTGGATCAATTTCTCCCGCATTTATTTGTAAAGTTTTTATATATTGATCTATAAGAGAATGAGAGTTACCCTCTCCGTCTATCCAGCCAGCGTTATCAAAAAGATAATCAACCCTAGCTTTATTACCCATTTTATTAAACTCATTTGTTAAATCATTTTTCATTCTATTATCCATTCCACTAGCAGACAAATCTCCACCTAGTTTTCCTTCAGCCCCAAGTGAAGTAAATTGCGCTATATAATCATTAGAAAGTTGAGCTTGATTTGGGTTTGCATGTGTGGCAAATTCCATATCTTTTAATCTTATACTTTTAGGTTTTGTTTCAATTTCTTCTGTATCTGGATCATCCCACGATCCTCCTTCGTACATTCCATTATCAGTGTAATCAACCCATAATTCTCCATCTTGAACTCTAAGAGATTTTTGTAGTTGACCGTTAACTATGAGAGATGAATTATACATTTGTATAGCCGTATTACCATCCCCATAACTTGCGACCGCTTGTTCTCCAGAGTCTAACTGTACTGTATATTGTCCTGCTGCTAGTTTTTGTTGATATTCATTTACTTCTTTGAAGTTTGAAAAATCAACACTTAATTTAGTTATATCTCCTAGCGCTTTGTCTCTCTTTTTTTGAGCCTCAATCATTTTCTCGCTATTAGGTAATAACATGCCTCTAACGCTGTTCAATATTTTATTAGCTTCTGTTAAATCGTTTTTAATTTTTGTAATGTCTGGAGTTATTAGATCAGATTCTAAAGCAAAAGCTTCTACTTGTGCAAATAACTTACTATCCATCATCCTAGCTTCCTTCATATTATCTGCTGCTTTCATGTAGTAACCTAGGGCATATTGACCTATTTTAGATACTATATTAGAATCTTTTTGTGTTGTCTTACCACCTGCTCCTGCTGCTCCCGCTTGAAACATAGCTTTCGCATCAAGACCTACAAATTTACTTTCTTTCGCCATATCTTAAAAAATATTTAATATTTTACTCAACCATCCTTTTTCTCTCCACTCTTGTTGGTCTTCTCTAGCAATTTCACCAGAAATTAACGATAGTAAAGCTTGTTCTTTGTTTAATTGTCTTGATAACGCATCCTCCTGCCCTTTTCTCATTTGCATATCAACTTGAAATTGTCCTTGTGCTTTTTGCATTTGCAATTGTTGAGCGCTTTGCGCCTTTAGTTTTTGCAATGAACTAGCTTCACCTGCTCTAGCTAATTCATTTTGTCTTTCTTGTACCCCTATATCCGCGGACATTTTACTCGTTCCTTTTAATAGTTCATTAGCTATACTTTGTGCGGTTCCTCCTCCCATTCCTCTTTGTTTGGAAGCTTGTAAAACATCTGAAAGCCCTTGAGAAAATGTTCTTTGTTGTTCTTGAAAAGCTCTTTGATTAATAGTTAAATCTTCCATAGTGTTTTCCAAACTAGCTGCTTGGTCTGTTAGACCAGCGAATGGATTAGCTAAATCACCATAAAAGTTTTGACCAACCTCCATTCCTATTAAGTTCTGCTTATGTTTGGCAAATTGTTTCTCTAAATCAGTTTTACCTCCTCCAAAAGCACTACTAACGCTCATAGTAGGAATCCCAAGGATATCAGTTACATTTCCTTGAGAATCAATGCCAAATTTTACAGGGCTTGATTTTTTTGTTTTTAATGGTATTATTTTTCTTGCCATAATATTATATTTACTGTATATATAGTTACACTTTTTATTATTTATTTACTACTTTCAGCTACGTCGGCAGAAACAGCAAATAATTTTCCTTTTTCGTTTGAATCATTAACCATTTTCACCTCTGCATAATAACCTAACAACGAAGTCATATTTACAGCGTTGTCTTTTGAGAACATTATAAAATCTCCTTGACTAGGAAGATGAGCTAAGCAAGGATTATTACTTTGCCCAAACTGAGCATCGTCACACATAAACGTTACCACTATAGATGATTCATATACTAAATGCACTGTTCCAGCGTATTGTAGGTTTTGAGCGTTTAACGGAAAAGAAGTAGCGGTATCCACAGGTCCACTTACAGTAGAATTAATTAAACTTGTAAAGTAGATATCATCTCCTGGTTGTACAGAAACGTTTAATGGTTTGTCAAATTGCAATTGGAAATAATGTTCTTGTAATGGCATATTTTATGTAGTTGCTGAAGTTAATATATTATCTAAATTTAATGTTAAAGTCGTGGTTGTTTTAGGATGCTTTTTTACTTTTACTTTTGCTTTTATAAGTGCTTCTGAAGCGCTATTACCAATAGTTAATATGGTATTATCTTTTAAAACTTGACCAGTTGTTATTGTTATACTACTAGTAGCGTAATCAATAGCTGTAACATATTGTTCTCCAGCCTCTTTGTTTATACCCACACCTGAAACCGTAACATTAGCACCAGCTCTTATTCCAATTGCAGAGTCTAATATTATATCATCAGTAGCACCTTGCGTCCCATCCCATGTTGGTTGGTTAATTTTAACTGTAGTTGGTTTTAAAGAAATTGATAAACTAGTAAAATCAACATTAATGCCAGAAGCCGCAAAAACACTCTGCCCACCGCCTTTAAATGTTATATCTTTAGCGGTTGCCCAACTTTGAGCAACTGAAAGTGTAACACTTTTAGCTGTCTTATTTATAGAAGATATAACTGGAGATCCAGACACAGAACCACTTTCTATTGAAGTTAAAGACATTCCAGAGACCAACCCTTCAACACTATTTAAATATAACGTTGTAGAAGGATCGGATCCATCTCCTATAGATTCAGGCGTTATAGATATTTCAAAATCTGTTTCTAATGGTTGTCTAGTTGTCATTAAACCGCCACCAGTTGCAGCGTCAACAGCTCTTATAAGCCAAGATATTGAAGTTGTTTGCTCTTCATCAAACTCAGGTTTATTAGTTAAAGTCACGCTAGTAGGCATCGTTTGAAATTTACTAGATGTTGTAGTTGCCACGGCGAATACTAAATTACAATTAGCTTTTTGCTCTATAGATGTTTTATAAACAATGCGACTTTTGGGAGATAACTCCTCACCTAGTTCAACGTTATAAAACGGGTTTGCTATCAATTGAAAATCATACTTATCGTCATCTGTTACGGTTGGAAATGTAATTTCTTTAATATATTGACCCGTATTAGGTATTTCACCTGTAAGTTTTAACTCTGTAGCAGCGAAAGTATCTGTATTAAAATTGTAGAAATGAGTATCTTCGTTTGATAAATACAATACGAATTTACTACCAGGACTACCAATTATAGTTAATTTTCTTTTAGATGTAGCTGCTTTTAAATTAGAAGAGTCAATAATAAAATCTGTTATTTTTTTCATCTATATTTTTTTTTAAATTGGATCGTCTTCAACACAATTTCCAGTGTTAATAGTTATATTCATAGCAGGGTCATTATACGCGTCTTCACAACCATAATGTAATTGATCAGCACCTAGAATTAATGTTGGAGGATCGTAATTATAACTTACAGTAGATATTCCTTGGAAAGAAAATTCTCTAGTATCGAAATTTTCTATAGTTGAACTCTCTCCTTTGATATAATTAAACCATTTACCTTCTTTTTCTATAAACTCTCTTACTGTACCTTCTTGTTTATCTGTAACTATGTATTCTACAGCCCAACCTCGTTTTTCTTGTAGATTATAATATTCGCTATCATCGTTTCTAGCTATTATTTTAGATTGAGTACCTTCATAATTTAAAGCCGTAAACGTTTTTACTGTCGAAGGTTCTTCGTTGAAAACAAAGGTTAAGGTTGAATCTACTGACGTACCTCCGTAAAAAGTATTGATAGGCCCAACATGATGTTTGTATATTTTTCCATCTTTGAATGTGAAGTAATCATTGTTCATCGATTGCCCTCCTTCTGGTATAAAAGATTTAAAACTAACCCAACCTTTACTATTCTCGTTAAACACAACTGTTTTATTTACCGCGGTTAAACTTAAATTGTAATGAGATTTATGATTATCATAACTACCTATTAATCTTTGATCTACATCACTTTTAAAATTATCTCTAAACCAATCTTTCATACCGTTTAAAGATATAGGTGTTAGTCCATCTCGTGATAATCTTAAAACAGCACCTCTTCTTTTATCTGTAAAATAACTTCTAAAATTTTCCTTAGCAAATGATTCTGGATTTGTACTTATTCCGTAATCTCCAACAAACGGTAGTACTTGACCTAAAACATTTTCTGCGGAAATTAAATTTGGATTTTCATCAGCATTATATAGAGCATCTTTATTTGCCAAAATCTTTAATACTTTGTCTTCGCAAAAGGCTATTAAATCAGAATCTCTTGTATGTAATTTTTGTATACTACCATAAGATGGATTCGTGTCTTTTGTAATATTTTCTGCTTCTATAAATTGATTTAAATCATTTAATCCAGTTTTAGCATTGTATAATCCAGAAAATATTAATCCATTCTTTAATCTTTCTTCTTCGTATTGCCACCCAACTGTTGTTGACGCGGTAACACCATTACCTACTTCTACTTGATTAAAATCATCTCTTATAGTGTCAGATTCAACACCATTTCCAAAAGAATAAGCATTAAACCAGTCTAAGGTTCTTCCCCATTTATGAGTATCAGTTTGTAAATATATCCAAGTCTCTTGATTACCTGTATTATCACCAATTGTAGTTAATTCTATATAATTAACCTCGTCATTCTTCTTATATATCCTGCAAACAGCATTACCATTAAGTTCAAAACTATTTGTAGCATTAATATTTTCGATTTTAACTTTTCCGGCTTGTGAAGTGTCAAACTCTATTATTTCAGCTTCCTTGCCTGGTATAACGTCTAAATTATTGTTTACAGTATCTACTAATCTTACTTTGTCTCCTATAGAAAATATAGTAGAAATATTAGATGTTGTCAAATATCTAGGGTAAGCAGTGCTTGCTTCGTAATATATATCTATATCATCTACTTCTAAAGGTTCTGTTTCCCATATAGCTGGATTATTACTTTTTCTATCAAGTGTATCATCAAGACTAACATTTAAAAATTCTATATTCGTTGTAGTTGAATTTATTCCAGAATTTGACGTTGGGTCGTACGAACTATCACCAATAGCTTTATCTAAAAATAATCTAAATGTTATTCTTCTATTATTAGCTGTTTTAGTAGGGTGCATTAAATTACCTATAAAGTTAGGTGTGGTACCAGTAGTATTTGTTGTGCCATCGTAACCTTTAGCGTAATCAGTATTACTACTATAATCAGAAATACCGTCAAGCCAAAGATGGTCATCTAAATAATTCCATCTATTATATGTTTCTATAGCTGTAATAGTGTACACTATATTATTTGGATCTTCGTTAAATTTAAATTGTTTTCCTACTAAAAAATAATTCATAACAAGATCTTTTTCGTCTAAATGATCCCATAACCAATCATGAACAGGATTTCCAGCACCCACACCTCCATGTCCAAATTGTCCACCTTCATTCAATTGAAAAGCGCCAGCCGCAGCTAAAGAAAAGTAAGCTCCACTAATATTAGGATACCATGGTGTAGTAGGATACTGATTATTTATTAAATGAGACTGACTATGAGTGATACATGAGAAAGATATATCTATAGTGTTATTAACATCATCTATTCCATTTCCTGCACCTGGTGTTTTATCTGAAAATTCAAAAGCGGGAAAATGTACTCCACCGTTTGGGAATACATTAGTACCCCATTGAGATGCCGCGTATTTTAGATTATCAATAAACCATTTTGGTTTACTACCGTCTCCGGTCTCTTGCTCTGATCCATCACCAAAACGTGCCGCCCATAAATCATGCACATGCTCAAAGTCACTATCATCAGTAGGTTCAACTGCTCCTGAATAATCCGCGTCATTATACACATACTCCTTGTATAACTTTAGAGAAGCATTACCTGCGTCATACGTAGGTCCTGTTACATCAGGTTGATTAAAATAATATAGTGGTTGAGATTTTAAAACAGTATAACTAGAGCCTCCCACAATATGCTCATCTATAGTAGCGTCTCTAAGTACTTTAACAAAAAATCTTCCATCAAATTCTGGTAACTTCTCGTCTCTATCTTCAGCTATTTCGATCGCTATATTAGAATTCATTGTTACAACACCCGAAGCGGATGTACTAGAAACAAAAAGACAATCGTTTTCAAGTTCTCTACCTAAATTTATAACATAATTACCCCCTGTATTTACAACTTTATCTATTTTATACCAATCAGATCTTTTAACTGCTTCTTCGTCAAAATGAAAAGAACCATTATCTCTATGTGTAACAGTTGTTGTAGATGGATATTCTAAAAATCTTATTCTATTTTTTATATTTATATCTGGACTCATTGGACCACCGCCAATTCCAATCCAACTACTATTATTTATTAATTCCTTAAGTATTTGAAATGTCTTCTTACCAACTTCTGGTCTAGCTGTTACTACGGGAAATGCTTGCTTCAAAGATCCAGATATATTATATAACTGACCGGATGTAAAATCTGTTGCATCGTAAGTAGCTGATGTTGCGGGGTTTGTCCAGTCAGCAACATTATTAGGTTTTATTCCGTGTTGTTTTCTTACAGTTCTTACAAACTCAGGGGCCTCGTTCTTTATGTCTAGTATTTTATATCTATAATTATCTTTAATAATAGAACCGTTATGACCTCTTTTTAAATATAAAAATGTTTCTTCAGTTAATTTATTTCTATCATGTGAATTAAAGGATAACCAGATGTCATCGTCCTCAGCATCGTACCATCTATCCATGACTAAGTTATAGTACTTATTAGAATTTTCTTTAATATAAAATTTATAAGCATCAGCGTGTCTAGGAGGGAAATTATTTAATTTAACATTTATTATATTAGATTTATCAGAGACAAGTTTAGGAATACTAACAGTAGCGTCGTTATGTGTAAATACAGGTGTTTCTCTTCCAAATTCATCTATATAAGCAACACCCACTTGATAATCTCTTATTGTTTTAACTGTTCTTTTATTCCAATTAGCAACATCGCTTGATTTATAAGAAATAGTTAAATCTTGTTTAAATTTATAACCAGGAGCGGGGAGTAAATTAAAATTTCTAACATAATTAGCATATATTAATCTATTTCCAATTACCTCTTGCGCTAAAGCTTTCCTAGGTACGGCATCCCAATTTCTCACTAGTTGATTAGAAGACACACTACCAAAAATCGTTTCTGATGTTACTTTGTATCTACCTTTAGGTAAATATAATCCGTTTTCACCTTGAGAACCCGCTGAATTCCAAGGGTTTTCTAATAATCCAGCGTTACCATCTATAGGTGGCGGGTCGTCTTTTTTTAATGAATCTACTATATAAACATTTGTAGCGTCTGATTCTTTATATAATAAATCAATTTGCACAACGTCTCTTGGCATATCTGGAGAGATAAAGTCTAATAGAATTAATTCTCTTAATTCATTTACCATACCATTGTTAAATCCTTCTTTAGGTAGGTATCTATATTCACCAGGTAAAAAAGCAGTATTAGACCAAGGTGCAAAAGCAGAATACTCTCCATCTTCAAATTTCCATCTATACGAAAATCTAGGAAACTTAAGTTCAAATAATTGATCCTCGTTCAACTGTTTCTGCATAGACCAAAAATAATCAACAGCTGTACCAGTAGAACCTGGATAATTATCGTAATTTATATCTAATATTTTTATTTTAATACCAGTTGAAGAACTAGTAAATTCGTTGTGATCTATTCGAGATATCTTACCTTTTATATTATAATCATGTGTTATTGGAAATAAACTAGTATTAGGTTGTGTTGAGTTATATTTTAACAGTATAACATCCCCAACTTTATAGTCAAATTTATTTACACCATTAAACGAAACAGAGTCTAAAGTAGTTGCAAAATCTAACGATTTTTCTCTCCCTACAGTCAATATTTCTGAGTTATAACCACTTATTCTACCATTCATCTTAGCCCATCCATAAATACCAGAGTTCACCTCTCGTTTACCTTTCATTTCTAATTCTATACGTGTAAGAGGTTTTTGTTTTATAACGGTTATATCTTTTTTTGTTATTGGACCTTTATCTTCGTCTTTAACTATAAGATTTGTGTGTTTTATATTAGCTAAATTATTATATTGAAAAGTTCCTTCTTTAGACCTTTGAATATTTATTTTCTTTGGTTCAGTATTGTTATCTGTCCAAAACAACATATCATCAACGATATTTATACCTGTTATTAACGTATCTTCATTCCAGCCAGTAATTTCACCTTCAAATATTAACGCTGACCAAGTAGGTTGGTTAGATTCAAAAAGATCATAATTTCCATCTACAACTACTTGAACTGTACCTTGTGGTATACTTCCTAATTGAGATTGAGGTAAAATATCTATAATTTTTCCATATTTTTCTTTAATTCCTGCCTTATATACATACACCATCATTCCCACGTGAATGTTTAACTCGTCGCTAACCCAAAAATAACTAGTGTCAAAAGGTTGAGACCAATAATAAGGTCCATTTTGTGATTGATCGTCTATACCAAACATTACTTTATGGACATCTACAAACACAGGATTAACTAATGGTGTGTTATTTTCGTTATACTCAAATATTGCATTGACATCTTGAAGTAATTGTCCAGGAGCAGGAACAAAATCACTTTTATCAACTGCTGTTAACCAGTACAAAGAATCAGTAGCATCATTTGTTACAGATCCAACACAAACCGAATTAGATGGGATTAAATTACTACCACTAATAAGAGTGTTTCCATGAACACTTTGTACGGTACCTACATCTGAATCTTCTGATGTGGTAACTTCAACATTCATAGCGTCTATATATTGTCCTCTAGGAACTAGTCTTTCGTCTAGGTCCTTATTCATTTTACCTTCAGTGAAGATATTTTTGATTTCTGGCATATCTTAGTGTTTAATCCATTTAGATTTACCTCTTAATATTTGGGTAATCTCTTCTAGTTTAATATTTGATAATCTCAATTTAGCTTTTCTAACAGCCGCAATTTTTTCTTTTCTATATCTAGCTATAACGTACTCTTGTATATTTCTACGAGTAGATGTAACAGCATGTAATAACCATTTATACATTGCTTCTTCTGCAAATTTATGGACTTTCATTTCTTCATCTGTACCTAATCCATCGCTTATGTATTTTAATATTACAGTTTTTCCTGAGACATTAGAACTAAAGTGTATTAATCCTTTGTTACAGTCTATAAAGAAAGAACCATTTGCTTGTGCGTTAGCTGGATTTAACCCATATCTTTTATCGTTTAAAGACCAATATGGATCATTTTCATAATTATATCTTTTGTTTTCAGATGGAGTGTTTGATCTATAATTAGACCACGTTGTAGACTCATCTTCGCTGTTAATAGTACCGTTTTGCACTAATTCATATCCTCCATCATTTTTATTTTTAAGAAGCGTTATATCTTTTATACTTATAGATTTTTCTAATGAATCTCCAGCTGAAAGTTGTATAGTCACCCATCCTGTAAAATTTGGGACGATTGCAGCTCCTGCCGGTGGGGTAGTACCAGCAGATTCAGCGTCCCATATAAAAGTTGTTGAGTTTGTTCCGGTAGAAGTAGAGGTAAGTGAGATTTCTACTGGTTTGTAAGTGTCATCATCTGAAGAGTATATGAGTATTTTAGCTGGATCAGTGGTAGCTATATTACTACTAATACTAGTTATGTTATAAGAAAATGTATATTCTACTCCGTCTTCAAATAATATTTGTTGTTGAAATTTTGGCTCGTCATTATCACCTAGCCCGTTTGTTGTTAATAAAACACCATCACTATCTACACTCCAATTTACTTGTGTCTCATTAAAACCACCACTTGCAGAGGTACCAGTAGCTACATTCCAAAATTGCCATCCATTTATATTATTATTAAAATCTCCATTAACTATTAAGTTAGAATAATATGATCCATCTTCGTTTTGTAATATTTTTTGAGGATTAGAAGTGTGTTTTGTAGGATATAATGGGTGTTCTACTCCTAAATCATCAACCCAAGTAACGTTAGTATAATTGACATAATCTTGGGGAAGCACCATTGTTAAGGAAGGAGATACTTCTATTTCTTGGGATTTGCATGATTTAAACGTATCAAAACTTAATTCTTGCATAGCTCTTTGTGCGTGAAAAGCTACTTCAGTTCTCTTTACTTTACTTATTATTTTATCTTCACCTACGTACGCAAACATAAATTGATTAATAATATCATTTAAAGAGGTAAATTGATATTTTCCAAAATTATCACCACTGTAATAACCTTGTTCGGTTTGATTGTCTAATAATCCCATCTATTTATTGTTTTTCTTGTTGAACGTTTTTAATGTCTTCTTGTGAGGCTATTTGATATAATGCTTGGTCATCCATCATTATACCTGCTAATGCTAATATTTTTATTATCAAATCAGTTTCCTCTGAAGCGTGTAATTGAAAATCTGTAGAACGAACAGCGTTGTATAAAGCTTTTTCATTAGCTACAACATATCCCCATTCCGCTCTAAGAGGTCTTCTTACATAATGCGCTACTAAATTACCCTGTAAACCAAGGGGCCTAATATGCATTGTGTTTCCTTTTATATAAAATACAGGTCTATCTGCTGTTGGTTTAGCTAAAGGTAATCTATCCATTAACTTAAAATCTTTGTGCTCTACTTTTTCTACTTCTATTCCAGAAAGTTGAACAGTCCCTAATCTATAAAAATTACTCATAGTTGACATATCAACAGAGTTGTTAGTTACTGATGGGGAAGTTGAGGTTTCAAAAATATTTATTTTCTCTTCTAAAATATTAACCATATCAGAGTATTCCGTGTTATTACCTGGTAATCTCATAAATTGATTTAAATCATAAAAATATTGCTCGAATATATCCATTTGAGCTTGATTTGCATATAGATTAAATTCTTGAGGTGTTATATATCCTCTTTGTTCTTTGTTAGCTATAGCTAAAACTCTTTGATATACCGTGTCTATATTTACCATAATTACCTGTTTCTAATAGTTTTTTAAATTATTACTGTACGGAAAGGCTTGATTTAGTTTTTCTTTTCTTTTATTACATCCACAATTCTTTACCCCTGCTAATTTTGCACCTGCTTTTACAGCGGATTTAATACCTGTTTTTTGAAAGAAATTTTCTAACGAATCACCTAATCCTTTTGGTTTTGTTTTATTCATATTATTAAATTTATATAGTAAAACAATCGCCCCGTAGGGCGATCGCTTACTACAGATTGATTATTTTAATCTCTTCTCAATATTTGAATATATTTCCATACCTTCATCAGTTTTAAACCAATGTGCCAAAGCAGTATATGGATGTTCATCAAATGGAACTGTCATTAACTTTCTATCGTTAGATGCCCATAAGAAATTTCTTTGATCACTAGATAGTTTTATGACTTTAGCTTCTACAGCTTTAATACCAAAGTTTCTAAGTTGTACCTCGTCATCATTAACTAATTCTAAGAATAAAAGAGGTTTTTGTCTAGCAAATAGTAGTAAATCTCTTTTAAGTTCCTCAGAACTCATCTTTGATACCTTAGAACCTTTCTCTACACGTAAAATAGCTTCTGCAACATCAATCGTTACGTTTCTAGCAGCTATAATAGCATCTGCTTCTAATTCTAACGTGTCTATTTGTCTTTCTGCTGCCTCAGCTGGTTTCCATTCATAAAATAAAGAATCTCTATGAGGATGATATAAAGATAGAAACTTTTGTAATATAGTTTTATTTTTAGGTACAAATAGAGCTCCATTTCTAAAAATAATATGTGATAATCTTTGATCTCCTTTCATTTCATCAACAAACGGTGTTCGCTGGTTTTCACAATATTTTATTTCTCTTTCGTATCCTTTTTCTTCATCAAACCAAAATAAATTAGCAGACTTAACCATATATGATAGAGGTTTTCTTTTCTTTGTTAAATAATAAGCTCTATCTTTAATTTCCCAAGTATTGGACTTTGGTTTAATATCTTTTATCTTTGGTTTTTCTACAACTGTTTTTTCAACAATTGGTTCTTCTATAGTTTGTGGTTGCTCTGCAACCTTTTCAGTTTTTGTTTCTTGTTTTTTTGCCATAATATAATATATAATAAAA